>Ga0172379_10003627_pt1 | contig 24197 bp, 19 predicted proteins | sample GrowelOW334metaG_FD_119756 | JGI IMG/M metagenome (GOLD analysis project Ga0172379, IMG submission 119756) | Groundwater microbial communities from an aquifer near a municipal landfill in Southern Ontario, Canada - Groundwater well OW334 metaG | ecosystem: Environmental > Aquatic > Deep...
AAGGACTATGGAATATCCCGTTTTTCGCATCCGCGATCTGGCTGTTGAGGACCGGCCACGTGAAAAATGTCTTCATCAGGGAACTGCCGGACTGAGTAACACCGAACTTCTGGCAATCATGATCGGTACCGGAACCAGAAAACAATCGGCTCTCGACCTTGCACGGCAGCTTCTTCAGCAGGCAGGAAATGATTTGCACCTTCTCGCAAAATTCTCTCTGACCGATTTGGAAAAAGTGTATGGCATAGGCCAAGCCAAAGCCATCAGGATACAGGCTTGTTTCGAACTGACTCGCAGACGGAAAACCACCCCGGCCACCATCCGACCAAAAATACGGTGCAGTCAGGATGCGTGGAAAATACTCGAGGGACCCCTTTCCGACCTTCAGCATGAGGAATTCTGGATACTGTTGCTCAATCGCTCGAATCAGGTCATCGACCAGGTAAGAATCAGCCAGGGAGGCATTTCGGGTACCGTTACGGATGTCAGGATCATCTTGAATGCTGCCGTAGAAAAGCTGGCGTCCGGGATCATACTGGCCCATAATCACCCTTCCGGGAACCTCTCCCCCTCAGATGCGGACATGGAAATAACGAAGAAAATCAAAGAGGCGGCGCAATTGCTCGACCTTTCGCTTCTCGATCACCTCATTTTATCCGACCAGGGTTATCTGAGCATGGCTGACGATAATCTGATGGGCTGAATGGTACGGCCACCCAAAAACTTTTGTATCTTCAACCTTTATTTATATTTTGAATGACCCTGATCTACTGCCCTGAAGAAAACCCAAGAGTTCAATGGACCTTTGATCTGGTCTTTACGGAGTTGCTGGGAATCGAATATCGCCTGACTTCTTTCCGTGATGAATTGATCCATTCAGAAGGACCACGACTGAATTATTCTTTCAAGGCAATTGCAGATATCCCTTTCATTCAAGCCTCAGGCCTCCTTTTCGAACGGGTCATCCGTGATCAATCGGCAAACCTGATACCGGGCGAAAAATGGGCCGGACTGCCCACCATATTTAACATTGCCAAACCCAAGTCAGGCCCACCTTTCGATATCTTTTCCGCTATTTTCTATTTCGTTTCGCGGTATGAGGAATACCTGCCTTTTGAACCCGATGAACATCAACGGTTCCGTTCAACAGAAAGCCTGGCCTACCATTTGGGAATGATTGATAAACCATTGGTCAATCTTTGGGTAAAAGAGTTCCGGAAAATCCTGGAATCCTGGTTCGGCGATTCGTTAATTTTTCAAAATCGTCAATATCAATTTATTCCAACGATTGACATCGATAATGCCTGGGCATACGCACACAAAGGCCTGTGGCGGACCCTCGGAGGATTCTGGAATGACAGGGAAAATATGGAAGGAAGGAATTTTAGATTTCAGGTTCTTCGCGATAACCAACCTGATCCCTATGGTACCTACGAACTGCTCGACCGGTTTCATAAAGAATCGGAGGTTCATCCTGTATGGTTTTTCCTCGTTGCCGCTTATGGAAATTATGACAAAAATGTGTCGCCACATAACATTCATTATCAAAATCTTATACGCAGCATCGCCACTGATTACGCTATTGGAATACACCCGTCCTACGCATCCAATTCCTCGCAAACCATCGTTAATCATGAAATCAAGGTTCTTTCGGGGATTCTGGGTCATCCGGTCACACGCAGCAGACAGCACTTTCTTCGTCTCCATCTTCCCGAGACTTACCGCATCCTGTTAAACCTGGGTATCCGTGAGGATTATTCCATGGGCTACTCTGATTGTGCGGGATTCAGGGCAGGAATTGCATCCCCTTTCCGGTTTTTTGATCTCGAAGAAAACAAATTCACCGATTTGTTGGTCTATCCTTTTCAGGTAATGGATGTCAGCCTGCAGAAATATCTTAAATTGAATCCTGAACAGGCTATCCAAAAAATTTTCGAAATCATTGACCAGGTGAAAAAAGTGAATGGAACGTTTATCAGCTTGTGGCACAACGAATCACTCAGCGAATGGAGAGAGTGGAAGGGCTGGAGCAAAGTTTATCGCGAACTTCTGACTCTTGCAAAATCGAAATGATTTCCTAATCATGGAGATAAAATATCTCAGCCATCAGGACATAGATAAAAAGAAATGGGACCAACTAGTCACTGGTTTCCCGGGATGCTCGCTATATGCCCAGTCATGGTACCTCGATGCTGTTTGTCCCGGCTGGCAGGCATTGATCCATGGAGATTATTCAAGTATCATGCCGCTGACGGCCAGGCAGCGTTTCGGAATCAGCTATTTATTCCAACCACTCCTTAGCCAGCAGCTTGGTTTATATAGCCGGAAACCCTTAAATCCGGAGGAAGTGGATGAATTTATACACTCCATTCCTCCGGTATTCAAACTGATTGAGATTACGCTGAATTACCAGAATCCGCCGGGCGACCTCTACCCGGTTGCTAATCATACCACCTGCCGGCTGAGCCTCCGGCCGGTTTACGATCATATCCAGGAGAAATATACCGATAACACCCGCCGGAATCTTAAAAAAGCTCCACTCGATAGTCTGCGTTTCCGCACCAACATTACCCTTCCGGAATTCCTCGATCTATTGGACAAGGATAAAAGTGTCGGAGCCCGGATTTTGTCCCCTGGTAAAAATCGATCTGTCCTGCTCAGGTTGGTTCCCGCCATGATTAACCGGAATGCCGGCATGATCTGCGGAGTCAAAAACCGCCACGGCGACCTGCTCGCAGCTGCGCTTATGGGACAGGACAAGGATACGCACTACTATCTTGCCCCCGCAATGAATGAAGAAGGCAGGGAAGCCCGGGCCATGTTCTTCCTCATCGACCGTTACATTCACCTGAATGCCGGATTGCCGGTCAGCCTTGATTTCGAAGGCTCTGACATCGAATCCGTCGCCCGGTTCTACAAAGGGTTTGGCGCCACCGCACTTAACTATACGTCCTTAAGGATAAACCGGTTACCCTGGCCGCTAAAACAGTTGGCCGACCGCAGGAAGCAATAACATTTTTATACCTTTGACTTCACCAATTCAAATCGCCATGATTAATAACCTCAGCGACCAAAATTCCATTCTTAATCAATTCATGTTTGAGATTCGGGATGAAAAGCTCCAGAAGGATTCCATGCGGTTCCGGAGAAATCTGGAACGGGTAGGTGAAGTTTTAGCATACGAGATCAGTAAAACCCTTACTTATCAGGCAGTCGAAGTGCGCACCCCGCTGGCAACAGCCATCGTTCCTGTACCTCAGGAAAAGCTGGTATTGGCGACCATTCTTCGAGCAGGCCTTCCGATACACCAGGGGTTCCTGAATTTTTTTGATCAGGCCGAGAACGCTTTCATTTCCGCTTACCGTGAATACGAGAAAGACGGAACTTTCCATATACGTTTTGAGCACATCTCAGCACCTTCGGTGCATGGAAAAGTCGTAATACTTTGTGATCCGATGATCGCCACCGGTGCTTCCATTTTCCTGGCTTACAAAGCCCTGCTTGAAAAAGGCACCCCTACCCATGTTCACGTTGCTTCACTCATCGCCAGCAAGGAGGGCATCGAGTACCTCCGCAAAAACCTGCCGATGAAAAAAACCACTATCTGGACTGGTGCGATCGATGACGAACTCACTTCCAAAGCTTATATCGTTCCCGGATTGGGAGATGCCGGCGATCTGGCTTATGGCAGCAAGACGAGCGACGGACTGGACCATTTTTGACCCTGCTCAAGGCTATTCTTTTGAAGGAGAAAAGTTGAGATTCGAATGCAGAATTCCAAATGCCGAATGATAAGATTCAAGTAACTGTGAAGTAGGAATTTATACCTCCGTGATTACCTGAATCTCAAACTCGGCATTCGGAATTCTGCATTCGAATCTCAACTTTCTTACTTCAATTGATCCTCATTACTCCTCCCGCTCCAAATCTCCCTGATGCTCTTCTTCAGCAAAGGGTGAATCTTATCCGGACAAAGCTCCATCAGCGAAACAAGAATGAATTCCCTCTCGTGCAATTTCGGATGCGGCACGATAAGTCCCGGCTCATTGATAACCAAATCACCATAAAAAAGAATGTCCAGGTCTATCATACGATCGGTATAAACACCGGTCCTCACACGCCCGAACTCACGCTCAATGGATTGAAGAATCCCGATAATTTCATGTGCACCTGAGGGATAGACCCTTTGTGAAGGTGCTGTCTTCCCGACAATAATGACACCGTTCAGGAATTTATTTGCCGACTCGAACCCCCAGGGCTCCGTCTCCACCAAAGTTGATGCGGCGGTGACCTTACCAACCTTTTCCCCGATCAGGTGAATCGCTTTCCTGATATTCTCCTGCCGGTCACCCAGGTTGCTGCCCAGTCCGATAATAAGTTCTTGCATGAAAATGAAATCAATCACCAAACTTAGGTCTTTAAAACCTATTTTTGTAATTCACTGATAATACAGGAAATAATGAAAGGTTTTTTCAAATATTTTTTAGCCAGCCTGCTGGCTATTTGCGTCGCCCTGGCGATCCTCACCCTGATCGGACTTGGCAGCATCTCGGCATTCCTTTCCTCCAGCGAGGAACCTGTGAAGCTGAAACCCAATACCGTTCTGGTCCTGGACCTCAACCGGCGGGTGACTGAGCGCACCCTTGATAATCCATTGGAAATATTTGATTATCAAACCATGGGACTCGAAAACACGATGGGGCTCTATGATATTATACACAACCTCGACCGGGCTTCGAAAGATCCGAATGTCGACGGGATTTTGCTAAAAACGGGCATGACCGGACCGGGAATCTCCACCCTCGACGAAATCAGGGAAGCCCTTGAGAAATTTAAGAGAACCGGAAAATTTGTGGTCGCCTATTCCGAGATGTTCTCCCAGGGCAGTTATTATCTGGCTTCCATAGCCGATGCGGTCTACCTCAATCCGGAAGGAATACTCGAATTCAGGGGGTTACGCTCGGATGTGATGTTCTTTAAAAAAGCCCTGGAAAAAATCGGCGTGGATGTTCAGGTCATCCGTGAAGGACGTTATAAATCTGCTGTTGAACCCTTCCTGCAGGAAAGCATGAGCGAATACAGCAAGGAGCAGACATTGGCCTATATTCAGGCCATCTGGGACCGAATGCTGACCGGTATCTCTGCCAACCGGAACATCACGGTTGAAGAGCTCAACAGGCTTGCCGACGGATGGGTCGCCCGGACTCCGGATGCAGCAAAAAAATCCGGCCTCATCGATAGTCTTTTATATGAAGATCAGGTGAATGAAATTTTAAAAGGGAAAACACACCTGGGCTCTTCCGAAAAACTCAGAACCGTCTTCCTGCCCGATTATTCGCTGGCAGATGTTCAGAGCACCAGGGAATATACTCCCGACCGTATCGCCATCATTTACGGAACCGGAACCATTGGCATGGAATCCTCGGGCAGCCAAAGCATCGGTACCGAACTGGCCGGGACCTTCGCCAAAGCCAGAAAGGACGCGAAAATCAAGGCCATAGTATTCCGGATCAATTCGCCGGGAGGAAGTGCCCTGGCATCGGAAATCATCCGCCGTGAGGTGGAACTAACCGCTGCAGTCAAACCCATCATCGTTTCGATGGGCGACGTTGCCGGTTCAGGTGGATACTGGATTGCAACCCCTGCCACAAAAATTGTTGCCGGTTACACCACTCTCACCGGCTCAATTGGAGCATTCGGCCTGATTCCCAACATGCAAAAACTGTTGACCGACAAAATCGGCATCACTTTCGATGGAGTCGAAACGAATAAACTGGCGGGTACCGGGTCCCTGTTCAGGCCCATGACCGACCTTGAAAAGGCTGTTTTTAACGATCAGCTCAGCCAGACATACAATCATTTCCTCGAACATGTTTCGAAAACCCGTAAAATGACCACTCAGGAGGTTGATGCCATCGGCCAGGGCCGAATCTGGGCCGGGGTGACTGCCAAAGAAAAAGGACTGGTAGATGAGATCGGCGGTATTCAACAGGCCATTAATCTGGCAGCCAGCGAAGCCGGACTGAAAAAGTGGCGCATTCGCGAACTTCCCGCCTTGAGGAATCCGTTGAATGAACTCCTCAACCAGTTTGGAGGCAAGTCCTCTCCCGCAGAAAGTGTTCTGGCACGTGAGGTTCCCGCCATCCGGGAGATCAAGGAGATCATGACCGGCGGTAAAATCCAGGCAAGAGTGCCATTCAGAATTGATATTAATTGATTACAAAATTATTACTGACTCCCCTGTCGTGGGACTACGGCCTGATTACCGGGTTTCGTAATCTGCTGTATGATTGGTCGATATTAAAAATCTACCATCCCGGCATTCCGACCATTGTGGTTGGAAATATGATTGCAGGCGGAACCGGAAAAACCCCCATGGTGGCCTGGATTGCAGGGAACCTGTCGGCAAAGTACCGCGTTGCCATCCTGAGCCGAGGCTATGGCCGGAGAACCAGGGGATTTCAATTGGTACATAAACATTCCTCTCCCGATGCCGTCGGGGATGAACCACTGGAACTCCGGTTGCTTCTACCCGAAATGACCATTGCAGTGGATGGCAATAGAAAAAGGGGCATACAAAAGCTCACATCCGGTGATTTTGGAAAAATCGACCTGATCATACTCGATGATGGATTTCAGCATCGTCAGGTCAAACCGGGATTTGCTATCGTTCTTGACAATGTTAACCGGCCCATGCGTAAGGAAAAGATGTTTCCGGCCGGCCTTCGCCGTGAACCCCTTTCTTCGCTGAAGAGGGCTGATCTGATTGTCGAAACGAAAAAAGATATTTCCTTTATCCCTGAATTCCCCGGCTCCCAGGTTGTTTTAGTTACCGGAATCGCCGATTCAAAGCCCCTGGCAGACGAAATCGCAAAAAAAACAACTCTATACCGCCATCTTACATTTGCTGATCACCACCGTTATACTAATTTAGACGCCGCCACCATACGGCAGGCCTATGAATCTTGTCTGGCTGAACAAAAAACCGGTCCTGATCCTTCCAGCTGTATCATACTGACCACCGGCAAGGATTATGTTAAGCTAATGCGGCTTCCCGGATTATCGGATCTTCCGCTATACCGGATTCCGGCACCGCCACCGGTCGGCCGCGTAGAACAAATTGAAATAATGAAAAAGATTGACCTATATGTGGAAAAAACTTACCGGCACAGCTGAATACCTGATGGGGAAAACTTCTGTCCGCCCTCAAACCGGCATCGTTTTGGGAACCGGACTGGGAGGACTTATTGATGAAATTCAGATAGTTGACAAGATTCCATACTCCGAAATCCCGAACTTTCCGGTCACAACGGTCGAAGGGCATCATGGCAACCTGATTTTCGGCCACCTTGACGGCAATCCGGTGGTGGCCATGCAGGGACGGTTTCACTTTTACGAAGGATATTCCTTGGTGGATACTGTTTTTCCGATACGGGTACTGAAATTGATGGGCATCCGCCAGGCTTTCCTTTCAAATGCAGCCGGCGGGATCAACCCGGATTTTGAAGTGGGCAACCTGATGATCATCCGGGATCATATCAACTTCTTTCCTGAAAGCCCGTTACGAGGTAAAAATATCGATGAGCTGGGTACACGTTTCCCCGACATGAGTGAACCTTACGATAAAAGCCTGATCCTTTTGGCACATTCGGTCGCTGCTAAATTGGGAATCGGCGTGTGTGAAGGGGTTTATCTGGGTAATCCCGGCCCCAGCTTCGAGACTCCCGCCGAGTATACCCATTACCGGTTGATCGGTGCCGATGCCATCGGAATGTCAACTATTCCCGAAGTGATTGCTGCACGGCATATGGGGCTGCCGGTTTTTGCCGTATCTGTGGTGACCAACGTGGCCACTCCGGGCAATTTCTCGGAAAACACCCATAAGGATGTCCAGATCGCTGCCAATCTTGCAGCTTCAAATATGGCCCTGCTATTCAAGGGCATGATCAACGAATCCCCCTATTCGAGCTGATGATGGCGAACAACCTGACCTACAACCGGATTTGCGTGTACTGTGCTTCCAGTAACAAAACGCCGGAAAAATATTTGGAACATGGCCGTGCCTTTGCCAGGATATTGGCCGAAAACAAGATCGACCTGGTATTCGGAGGCAGCCGCAGCGGCCTGATGGGCGTGATGGCTGATGAAGTGATGAAACACGGCGGCCGCACGATCGGCATCATGCCGCGATTCATGCAGGAGGTGGAATGGCATCATGAAGAGCTCACCCGGATGATCACTACCGAAACCATGGCCCAGCGCAAGGAAGCCATGATCCATGAAGTGGATGCCGTGGTTACTTTTCCCGGCGGGTGCGGTACCATGGAGGAATTTATGGAGACCCTCAGCCTGAAGAGGCTGGGACTGTTCAACAAACCGATGATAGTCCTGAACAGTTACGGATTCTATGCACCGCTGATCGACCTGCTCGATGCGATGCTGCGCGATCACTTTCTGGGTCCGAAGCACCGGGAAATGTGGACGATTGTGGATACACCCGATAAAATCCTCCCGGCAATTGCCGCTAACGACAACTGGGATTCCGAAGCCCGGTCATTTGCCCTTGTTCAGTAGGTCCTGAGAATCGCATAAGCTTTCTTCCACCGGCCCTTCTGTCCGGCCGGATGATAATAATCAACCACCACCAGGTATATGCCGTCAGGGCAAAGTCTCTGACCGTTATCGAGGCCGTCCCAACAAACCACCCCTTCCGCCTGGACCGATCCGAATGGAAAAATTTCCCTGACCGGCATTCCCGCGCAGTTGAATATTTCTATTTTCATGAACCAACCGGGACCACCAAAATTATAGGTCACACCAATTTGGATGGGATCGATAGCGTTCGCAGCATAACCGGCAGACGGGCTGAATGAGAATTTTTCCGTTGTGGTTTCCGGAGTATAGGACAGGCATGAATTTTTCGAACCCGGGGTGGATCCTCCGCTGGACGCTGCGGCAGAAAACCAATTGGTCTGAACAGCCCCTGAAATATTGAAGTCAATCCTCTCGAGGGAAACCCCTTTACTCTCCTCCAGATAGGGATAGTGCCAATCCGGTGAGTACCTGACAACATCCAGAATTTTCTGATCCCGGTCCATCAGTATCAACTCCGACAATCCATTCGTTAGCGAAGGCATATCTTCCCGTTCAGCCACCACTGCCGGATCAGCCACCGGCCAGGCCTCTGAAAACAATCCGGCTTCGGCCGTAAAAACAGCAAAAGATCCGGGGAAAAGCCAGTATGACAGAGGCTGATGATCTGAAAAGCTGATTACGTGGCCCAGAGTGTCAGACCGGGCCAGAATGAGGTCATTGAGTTCGATCATCCGTTCGGAGCGGTTATATACCTCTACAAACTCAACCTGGCCGGCGCCGGGATCAAAGAGCACTTCGGAGATCACCACGGCAGAGGAATCGGGTGATCTGGAAAATCCCAGCAATACCGGTCGAAGCAAAGCCTCCTGCCCCAGGCAATCAGCCACCGAACCCTCCAGCTCAAGGGTATAGATCATATCTTCTTCCAAACCGTCCGGCCAACTAAAGAAAAGACCCGGGAAACCATATTCACCTGCCTGCATCTTCGTTGCATAAAATCCTCCTGGCATCAGACGGCATGAATAATTATTCATTTCCTGATCCTGGTTCAGGTTCCCCGAGAAGAGCAAAACAAAACTTTTTTCGTCATATCCTGCAGCCCTGACGAGCATCGGGGGCTCCGGTGCCGGAAGGGTGATCCTCTGTGAATTCACCCGCCCGGGGGTCCCTCCGGAGGGATCGGCGGAAGGCTGCCAGGCGGCAGGGTTGCAGTATCCCTCAAGATCGACCAGCTCCAGCGACCATCCTCCGGAGGCTTTGAGTATATCACTGAACCGGGCCGGCGAATAATCCACCGTATGAACAGTTGATCCCCCGGGATTGATAAGACTGATCCGGCCTCCTGAGTTTAGCAGCGCAGGAAACGACTCCAGGGCGATGACCGTTCCGAATTCTTTAAAAGATACGGCGGCTGCCGGTGAACAAACGATAACATAGCTGCGCGGATTAACACTTCCCCCGGTCAACCGGCGAAGCTTGTCACCCACAACCCACTGCCATCCGGTTAAATTCACCGTATCATCACCGGGATTATACCATTCGGCAAATTCAAACGACGGCAGACCAACCGGAGGATCAGGATCAAACAGGATTTCTGAAATGATCAGATTCCCGGAGAATGATTGCGGACTCTCCATACATGCAGGCCGGCCTTTGTGCCGGCCCATTCCCGACAGAATCAAAATGATTAGAATTATGCTCTTCATCTGTATTATATTTGCACCCCTATATAGATGTCATTTTAATCACCTTTTGGAAATTTTTCAGATGAAAATTGCAGTTGTTGGTGCTACAGGACTGGTAGGAAGCATGATGCTCCAGGTTTTGGAAGAACGAAACTTCCCTGTTACGGAACTGATTCCCGTAGCTTCGGAAAAGTCAGTGGGGAAAAAGGTGATGTTTAAGAAAAAGGAATATACTGTTGTGTCGGCCGATCAGGCCATCAAAATGAAACCGGCCATCGCCATCTTCTCAGCCGGTGGGAATACATCGCTTGATCTGGCCCCAAAATTTGCCTCAAACGGCATCGTCGTTATCGATAACTCTTCAGCCTGGCGAATGGATCCGTCCAAAAAGCTGGTGATCCCCGAAATCAATGCACATGAACTCACCCGGGACGATCTGATCATCGCCAATCCGAACTGCTCAACCATACAGATGCTCGTGGCCCTGGCACCCCTTCACCGCGCCTACGGAATTGCACGCCTCGTGATCAGCACCTACCAATCCGTTACCGGAACCGGCGTCAAGGCCCTACGCCAATTGGAAGACGAAGAAAAACTTGCTTTAAAACACGACGTAGAGACGGATCGTGATCCGTCTCAGCACGAAATTCATCGTGCTTACCCCCACCAGATCTACCGGAACTGCATCCCGCAGTGCGATGTTTTTACCGATAACGGGTATACCAAAGAGGAAATGAAAATGGTGAATGAAACCCGAAAGATCCTGGGCGACAATTCCATTATGGTCACCGCCACAACCGTCAGGGTGCCGGTGACCGGCGGTCACTCAGAGGCCGTCAACATCGAATTCCGGAATGAATATGACATTACTGATGTACGGAAAATCCTTTCCGAAGCCCCCGGCTGCGTGGTCGTAGATAATCCTGCACGATCAGAATATCCGATGGCGCTTAACGCCAACGGCCGTGATGAGGTTTTTGTCGGGCGTATCCGCCGTGACGAATCGCGCGAAAAATGCCTGAACATTTGGGTGGTATCAGATAACCTCCGGAAAGGAGCTGCCACCAATGCCATTCAGATCGCGGAGTATTTGGTAAAGGAAGGACTCGTTTCATAGAAGGCATTTACAGGTCTCTCCAGGGTGCTGATAGTGAAGGAAGAGGTGGAACAGAGGAGATTCGAATGCAGAATTCCGAATGCCGAATTGTAATCTCAGGGATTATCAAGTGGAAATAGGTTTTTAGATCGGCATACTGCACTTTTCATGATATCAAAAGGCCAGCTATTCATCCTTTATAATCCATGAATCTCCAATTCGGCATTCGGAATTCTGCATTGGTATTTCTTCTTTCTTTCTTCTCCCTCAAAATCTCTCCCGCAGGTCTCTCGTATTAAACCGGCTCGCCCTCATCGTATTGCACAGTATGACAATTGTCCTTTTCTCGCCTGTTTCCCTGATGAAGTAGGTGCGGAAACCTTTCCACCAGCCGGTATGGTAAATGGTGGGATTCAGGGAATCCGAAATGTCAAGCCTCCAGCCGAGACCATAATTATCATTTGGCCTGAGGTCGTGGTGCTGAGGGGTAAAGGCTTCCTGCCGGGTGGCCCTGGTCACTAATTTATCGGTGTACAGGGCTTTGTCGAGCATCAGCAAATCATAGGCCGAGCAATAGACCCCCTTATCACCGACCACCCCGTTAAGAAAGGTGTTTTCAGCTTCGGAACGACTTGATGGATAGCCAACTACAGGTGAAGTATTGAGGGGTGAAACATTCTTATTATAGATATGGCTATTCACCATCTGACAGGGATTAAAAATTCTTTTCTGCACGAAATCCTCGAATTTTATCCCCGAAACCTGTTCGACGATATAGGCCAGAAGGGCAAAATTAGTGTTGGAATAGTTATATCGTTTATCAGGCAGATAATAAGGTTTATATTGATTTTTCACCATCAGGTCGATCACATCCCGGTTGGTCATCGGTATATCTCTATTTGGCCAGTCCTGCTCAGCAAAGTACATGTAATTAGGCAGGCCGCTCCGGTGAGTAAGCAGGTGCCTGACGGTGATTCCGGGATAAGGCAATTCGGGAATATACTTGGCAACAGGGTCATCGATTCCGATTTTTCCGTCCTGTTTAAGGATCAAAACCGCGAGAGCGGTGATCGGTTTTGATATGGAGGCGAGCTGAAAGGAGGATTCCATCGTCAGGGGGTCCTTGGTTTTCAGGTTTCCGTAACCATAGGCTTTACTGAAAACAACCTCCCCGTTTTCGGCGAAAAGTACGGTACCGTTGAATCCGGCTTTCTGTAACTGATCAAAATAGTGTTTGAGGCTGTCGGCGGTAGCAGCGCGCCGGGGTGTCATCTCAGCCGTTTTGGGTGTTTCCCGGATAATGACAGGTTCTGCCTCCTCTAAATCCCCTCCCCGGTTATCCGGATTTTTACATCCGGCTGAAGGCAGTATTGCAAACAACAAAAGAAAGGAACCTGCCCGGAGAATTTTTTTAAAAGAGAAAATCATTGTATGGATATCGGACAGTGTGAATTTCTTTGACTTTCTCATAGAGCAACTCTTTAAGAGCATCAATGTTCGTCTTGTTTTTCGCGGAGATAAATATACAAGGATTATTATTTTTAGCCATCCACGAATTCATCAAATCGTTCAAACTAATGTTTTCACGGGTGGAAGGGGTCAAATCATCTTCATCCTTAGGTACATAAGTAAAGGCATCCATTTTGTTAAAAATCAGAAAAAGCGGTTTTGATGAAACACCCAATTCGTCCAGCGTTTGCGTAACCACTTCGATCTGATCCTCAAAACCCGGATGGCTGATATCGACGATATGCAGCAAAAGGTCCGATTCACGTACCTCATCAAGCGTACTTTTAAAGGATTCCACAAGATGGTGGGGCAACTTACGGATAAAGCCGACGGTATCGCTGATCAGGAACGGCAGGTTTTCCACCACTACTTTCCTGACGGTGGTATCAAGGGTGGCAAAGAGTTTATCCTCGGCAAAAACATCGGATTTACTCAGCAGGTTCATCAGGGTGGATTTACCTACGTTGGTATATCCCACCAGCGCGACCCTGACCATCTTCCCACGGTTTTTCCGCTGGATAGCCATTTGAAGGTCGATCTTGCCCAGCTGTTCCTTGCATTTCGATATTTTGTCGCGAATGACCCGGCGGTCGGTTTCAATTTCCGTTTCCCCCGGTCCGCGCAATCCGATACCCCCGCGCTGCCTCTCGAGGTGAGTCCACAAGCCCGACAAGCGGGGAAGGAGGTACTGATATTGAGCCAGTTCAACCTGCACTTTTGCATAGGCCGTCTGGGCACGAAGGGCAAAAATGTCGAGAATGAGGTTGGTCCGGTCGAGCACACGGCGCTGGACAGCCGCTTCGATATTCCGGAGCTGCGTGGGGGTCAGGTTTTCATCAAAAATGACCAGATCCACGTTATTCTCCTCAACATAAAGGCTGATCTCCTCGAGTTTACCTTTTCCGATAAGGGTACCGGGATGATGAGCTTCCACTTTTTGCACAAACCGGGTCAAAACAACCGCCCCGGCGGTTTCAGCAAGAAATTCCAGTTCATCAAGATACTCATCAACCATTTTGGGGCTTTGAATACGATTAACCACCCCAACGAGCACCGCACTCTCAGGCTTTCCCGTTTCGGTCAAGAATCCTTTTTCAATCATAATGGGAATAAACAAAAGGCTGCCCCTAACGAAGCAGCCTTGTCAATGCTATGCAAATACAATTATTGCAGAATAAATTTTACCGGTATCGAGAACGAAACGTTAACCGGCTTGCCGCGCTGCTTGCCAGGTTCCCAGGTTGGAGCCTGTTTCAGAGCGTTGATAACAGCCTCATCAAGCGAAGCGTCAACACCACGGACGATATTGATATTGGCAACCTCACCACGGCGGTTTACCACAAAACTGACATAAACGGTACCGCTGATGGAGTTTTCCATGGCAATTGCCGGATATTTAACGGTTGTCTGGATATAATTCCTGAAATTTTCGATGGTACCGCCCTGGAAAGAAGGCATATCTTCAACGATCAGGAACACTTGTTTATCTTCTTCCTCTTGTTCCTTGGTGTTTCCAACTACCGTGGCAATTTTGATAGCGTCATTTTCATTGGCATCAAAAGCGTCAAAGTCAAGGTTATCATCAAGTTTCACATTGTCCTCAACAATTTTAAGGTCGATGATCACGGTTTTGGGTTTTGGAGGCTCAACGGGTTTCTGAAGTTCCTGCCGGGTGATAGGAACAATTTCTGTTTCACCCTGCGCATCGCGCATGGCTTGCAGTGTGTTGGTCTTCAGATCTTCTTTTGTATACTCAAAGGCTGCCAATGTAAAGATCAGTGCAACCACTAATCCAATCTCGGTAAAGAAACCTTTTTTCTTTTCGAGATCTGCCTTTTCGGTTTTCTTGTTAATCATCGGAGTAAATTTTGCGGGTATAAAAGTAATAAACAAAAGCAATATATCAAAAAAAACAATCCGGATCGGTATCAGGTTTCAGGTATCAGGTTTCGGGCCTTGCTCCCCCGAAACCTGATACCCGATACCTGATACCCTTATCCTACTGGTAAATATACGACGAAATGACCAACAAGGCTAGAAAATTTGAATGGGTAATTAGCCCGGATATAAAAAAAATCAACCCGGTTTTGGCCTTGGTGGCGAAAAAGAACTATTTTAGCAGTCCGATTTTGGGGGCATAGCTCAGTTGGCTAGAGCGTTTGACTGGCAGTCAAGAGGTCAGGGGTTCGATTCCCCTTGTCTCCACGGAACAGGAAGGCACGGCGGTACATCGCAGTGCCTTTCGTCGTTTTTAGCAGATTTCCAACACCTTCCCAAAGCCATATAATGCCAGGGAGCTGATGGCCAAGTACCGGAACTCACCGGATAAAACGATCCAACGCTGGTATTCCCGGTACCAACCAATGAGAAAATGCATGCCTCTGTTTAATATAAAGACTGTGTAACAATTTGATTGACCTTTTCGTCATACGGAAAATAAAATCAAAAATGTAAAACAAAAATTATGACATCTGCGAAAAGTACCATTCATCAAATTGAGAAAATTGGAGCGATATCAGGTATTCTCTCGATCATATTTTACTTAAGTGCGGCACTTCTGCCATTTGTTCCGGATTACCTTGGCAGATTGCTTGCGTTCACTTTTCCATTATTATGGATTATTGCTTTTATGGGACTTTACAGTTATTTGAAAAAGGAATCTCATACACCGTCGCTTGAAATTGCCTATTTATTCGGAATTATTGGAGCTGTTATTGCCTGTTCTTTTCTGGTAGTTCAGCAGGCAAATTTTATGTGGCACAATGCCGCCATGGAAGCAGCCAAATCGGAAGAAGCAAAATCATTGTTAACAGCATCTTTCACGGGTGCAAACAGAGTGCAGTTAGGCCTGGATGTTGCTTTTGATATTTTTGGTACCATTTCATGGTTTTTATTTGGACTGAACATTGCCAAAAACCCAGGTTTTAACAAAATTTTAGGATGGATTGGCTGCCTTATTTCAGCCGGATTATTGACATTAAATATGATAACATTTCCTACCCCACCTGCCAATGCTGAATTGATAGACTTAGGTCCGTTTTTATCTTTATGGGTTCTGGTAGTGTTTATTTGGTTTACTGTGATTTTGTTTAAAAAGAAAAATAATGTGACAAACGGATAGGTTCTGAGTATACCTTAACTTGTTGATTAAGTGCTTTGCTGGAGTACAAAAATTTAATTTTTACCTTTTGTGTAATTGTGCTACCTTCGTTATAGGTATAACAGCAAAAAGCACAAACATCAAAAAATTGGAGGCAATATGAAAATTCTATTGTTGTTTATTTTTTTATTCAACGCCTGTTTTGCATTTGCACAAACGACTTATATGAAGGTGAACAAAACAGATGGCACCAGTGAACTTTTTCCAATCAAAGAAATTCGGGAAATTAAGTTTAATGACTTGGTCGGAATTGGGGATTTCGGAAAGTGGAAAGATGCTTTCATCACTTTTAACAAGCTAAAATGCTATCCGAATCCATCCAGAACTGATGTGACCATTGAATACGATTTGCCAGAAACGGGTTTAGTTGAACTTTGTATCTATGACAATAAAGGAAAGTTGATGGATAAGAAGTTATTTAAAAATCAAATTCCAGGAAAAAACAAGTATGTCTTTTCCTGGAAGGACATGAACAATAATTCATTACCGAGTGGAATTTATCATTGCAATGTTTTATTCAAAAGCACAGTACTGTCGGATAAAATATTATTAATAAAATAAAACAAAAAATGAAATCAATTTTAATAACCCTGGTCTGCATCTTTATGGTAAAGTTTTCATATTCACAATCTTTAGTTGTGACCAAAACTGATGGCAGTAAAACTACAATTGCTTTGTCTGATATTGAAAACATTACATTTGAAGATTCAGGTTTCACGGATTTCACCGATTCCCGTGATGGTCATGTATATAAAGTAGTTACGATTGGCACCCAAACCTGGATGGCCGAGAACCTGGCCTACCTGCCTGCGGTCAGTACATCTCAAGAAGGATCCTTTACTACTCCCTATTATTATGTTTATGGGTATGAGGGCAGCACTGTCAGTGCAGCAAAGGCTACTGCCAATTATGGCACGTATGGAGTGTTGTACAACTGGCCGGCTGCATTGACTGCTTGTCCTTCAGGCTGGCATTCACCAACCGATGCAGAATGGAAGATTCTCGAAAAGAATCAGGGTATGAGTAATTCTGACGCTGATGGCATTGGCTGGAGGAATACAGGCATCGTTGGAGGCAAGCTCAAAGAAACCGGAACGTCGCATTGGTTAAGTCCCAACACTGGCGCTACCAACAACAGTGGTTTTACGGCTCTTCCGGGCGGCGGCCGCGACGACAATGGAGGATTCTACACTCTTGGCACCTACGCCTCCATCTGGTCGGCCTCCGAGGTCGATGCGTCGATCTCCTGGTACCGGGACCTGCACTACTTCGCCGATGGAGTGCAACGGTTCACCTATGAGAAGAGTGGCGGGCTCTCGGTGCGCTGCCTCCAGGACTAAGTGTGCACAGAGGCTGAGTCAGGGTGCAACGGCCCATAGCGCTAAACGACTGGATCAGTGAACTATAATCAAGGTGGTGGAACTCTATGAACCACGGAGAAGTGTATCGAACGAAAGGCATGTCTGCGGAGGTCGAGGTTTGGTCACACAAGCCGCGATCCCGGAACGGACTGCTCCATGCCTCCGTTTTATCGATATCAACACCGCAGTCCGGCATAAATGTTTGCAAATGAAATTGTTGTGGTGGCATTATTCAACACCTCACGTCCATCCTGCATGACGCTCACATAGCTTAACCTCCAGCTATTCCCGATCGGCAGGAGGGTTTCGTCGGACGGAAGAGGTTCTCCGCCTATCACAATATTTTCTATTCAAATCCACCTCACTTCAGGCATCGAACTGAATACCCCCATTCGCAGACAAGGCGGTTGCGGGTCATACCATTGTCGGCGTAGCCCATGGTCCGGCTGTAGGCAGAGACCCCATTCAAACCGTACGGTGTGGATGTCCAGAAGTTTACAGTCATGGTACGGCTATCGAAGAATCCAAAGGTGGATCGGAAGCCACCCGGAAGTGCATTGAATCCGTTGGAGTTCATACCGTCACCTTGGAGGGACCAACCGTTTGTTGATTTCAATTTCTTTCCAACATCACCGGAAGGTCGATAGCCAATAATGTTTGCATCAGATTCCGTCATCCCCAGGAATTTCTCCAGAACCAACCAGTCATCGTCCGTGGGAAGTCGCCAACCTGGTGGGCAGGCCGTTTTTGACGCTACCCCGTTGTACAGTGCGCCATATCTGGTATAATTGAATCTCTCTTTGGCATCACTGATGCTCTCGCCCTCATAACCATAAACGTAATAAAAAGGTGATGAATTTGATCCGTTTAATGAGGGACTCACCGTTGGCAAATAAGCAAGGTTTTCCGCCATCCAGGTTTGATTTCCGATTTTTACCGTTGCATAATTTTTCCCGTCAGGATCGGTACACATAACAAATCCGACTACGTAGTTTTTTGAAGCAGCGGGCGAATCCGTTAATACGGCAGTATGAATACCACCATAACATTGATAATGCACTAAATCTCCCAACGTATAGGCCAATGCATACCTCGTTTTGTAATCTTTTAATCCGAATGCGGAAGAATTTCTTCCATACGAGGGCATCATGCCGATATACTGAATCTTATCCTCACCTACGGTGGCCTCGCTGCATATCACTTTGTAGCTCTGCGTCCCTTGCCCGGTGGTCACGGTTACCAGATAAATGCCGGGATGGGATAAAGAAAGAACGAACTGATTATCTCCCGGTTGGACAAAAACCCTGGATTCAGCCATCACCTGACCCACTAAATTCTGAACTTTCAAACAGATGGATTGCGGATTCGGGATGCTGAGGCTGATTGTGGTCCTTCCGTTAAATGGATTAGGAAATACTATTCCCTCATTAATCAAAGTGTTAACAGGCGGAATGTCTGAGATGTCACCTAATATGAGAGTTTCATTACCGGGTAATATGATGAACCGGTTGGTGGCAAGATTAGTTGCCATGACGCTATCAATCTGATTGGCAGCACCCGATGCCGAAAAAGTGACGCTAAGGTTTTGTCCATAGGACACGCCAAAGCAAAACATCAAACCGATACAAAAAAGTGATTTGGACATTTTTTTTCTCCTTATAAGCATAGACCTCTTGAGAAAATGGAAATTACGAAAAGTTCATGAAAAAATCAAAAGAAGCTGAATCAGATCATCAAAACTATCTTGACGTGTTTAAACGTACCAATCGTCCGCACCCCTCCGCAACCCCTGAAATCCGGTATATATAAACGCCTGGCATCAGCCTGGCGACCTCCGGACACCTGATAAGCGCCTCACCGCCTCCGAGCTGATAGTCATTTCGGAGCAGCCGCCTGCCTGTGAGATCCGTGATTTCGAGCGTCAGGGTGCCCGGCCGGGCATGTAGGATTTGAATACTGATCTCTTCGGAAACGGGATTCGGGTAAATAGTTACCAAAGGCTCAGGCGATGAAGGTACCGGAGTTCCCAGCGATCCGGTGTTTAGGGTGAATTCCCGCATTCCCCTCAGCTTGTTGTAGTCCTTGACCCAAACAGGGAAGGTCCAGCTCCTCCCGGGTTCCGGTGAGGTTCCTGAAAGCAGCCCTTCCGGAGAGAGGGTGATACCCTCCGGGTAGTCATCAGGTATAAATCTGATATTGAGCCCATTGCGCACACCAGTAATATTTGCATCCGGATATTGGAGCTGGTCGGCCTGCCCACCGGCTATTGCCATAAACCACATGAAAAACGGCCTCATTTCGATATTCCCGTAATAAAACTCGATGACTCCGGAAGGATACAGCCTGGCGGCAAAATTAACATCGTAGATGCTGCCCCCGGCAAGTACAGATGCGTTCCACCTTATTGTTGCCCGGGTATGATCGGCCTGAAAATAAATCCAATCGTTCATCTGGGGCAGCGACAGGTCGGAATTGTACCAGGGATAGATCGCCCGGTTAAAGGCCAGCAGCTTCAGTTTATCGATCGCATAGGGATAGGTGTACGTACTGGCTTCAAACATCAGGGCTCCATCGGTATAAACCGTCATCCGGGTGAATCGCTTGTCATACAATGGAAAGCTGAAAGGGAGGTTCACCGTAGCTTTCACATCATTACCTATTACAGGCAGGATACGGATTTCAGTGATCGCTGGAAAAGTATCGGTAAAGACCTCCTCCCTGAAGGTCCTGGAAATGGGTAACCAGCTATAGGGCGCAGTCCCGCCGGTGGCTTCGAGCTGTAACTGGAATGGCTCCCCGGCAACAGCCCCCGGCAAGGAGGGTGTTACTATGACAGGTGGATTGTGACTGGGAGTGAAATTGGTCTTAAAATCCTGATAACCATTAACCAGGGTAAGATAATATATATCGAGGTAATGTTCCTCTGTTCCATGAGTATAGTCGATAAAGGAGGCCTGCTCAATCATCCCGTCCGAAGTTTCATCCGGGTCCTTTTCATTGATCACCAGGAAAAACGAAGCCTCTCGGCCGGGCTCTACAAAATCCAGCAAGGGGGAGGCGTCAATTCCAATCTCTATCCGGTTCCGATTGCCCGATCCCAGGCCCTGCATGGCAAAACTTCCACCCTGATACCTGAAAACCGGGATGTCCAGGATATGATCCGGTTTTATGGCGTTGGGATCCTGCGAAACCCCAGCAGTGATCCAGAGTTTGGACCGGATGGGATACGACAAAGCAACCCGCAGTCCCAGTTTGGGCTTATAGGTTTTGTGAACCCGCGCGACGACCGCTGACCGCATAAAGATACCCCCGTTGGCGTGATTATTCGGCAACAACCGGTAAGCCACGTAGGCCTTTGCAGTATTGAAAAAACTGGCTTGATAAGAATCCACGCAGATCAATGCTCCCTTCTCCCAGTCGGCCATGGTGACCATCCCGTCGCCAGTTATGTCAATATCATTGGTGTAGCGGCCATCATGGTTATAATCATACCTGACGGAGTCATTGTATCCGACGAAGGTCATGGAGTGACCCACCGCGGCTGAAAACCGGGTGATCATCGTCTTCCCGGCGTCTTCCGTACCCTCGGGTAGTGTGACCAGCTGGTAAGCTCCTGAGGCAATCTGAAAACTGGCAACCCCGCCGGGACTCAGGCCTCCCCCATGATTGAACAGCCAGCCTTTCAGCGTCTGAAGGCCTTCAATGGTTCCAATATCGATCGAATAAATTCCCTCAATCCGGTTTTGCATCGCCCGGTAATACTTCTGATAGCCTGTCATCCAGATGGTTCCGTCATCGGTTTGAGTGCCGGTTCCATGACCGAAATCCACAACATTCGGACAACCGGCGTCATCCACAACGTCCCAGCTGTCGAAATAGGATACCCCCATATTATTAATTCCGGAATTAAGCATATTCCAGGGGAACAGCAGAGATAGCCGGTTCTCTTCGGCAGAGGACGCTTTCCTGCGTAAAACATTTGTTTCGTAAGTAAACAAATAGGCTATTGAACTGCACTGATTGCAGGTATATGCAAATTGTGTGAAAATCGGAGGGAAGTAAAACGAACGGGAATTATCAACCGAATAAGGGAGTGTGCCCGACTTCAGCCGGTGGTCCAATACCAGTTCCGGCAATGCCGCCAACCGGATACTGTCGGTCCGCAACTGCTCCGCCGTCCGGATAAATCCCTGGGGCATCGCGGCAACTTCCTGGAAAAGAATTAGTATTATGAAAATCAGACGGTTCATACTACTAATTTACTAAAAGGATATGAATCGTAATGCGCTTTTATTGGGGCATTGCCGTCAGATAAAAACCAAACCCACTCCTGGTGCACTTTTAATTTCAGTTTTATGTATCTTTAAACGTCCCCCCTGAAATATCTTTATTGTCATGCTAAGAAGAATAATTCCGGCAATTATTTTCAGTTTGATCGTGGCTCCGGTTTTTTCGCAGACCATCGAAATCAGGGGACTCCTGATCGATAAGATTACAGGCCAGCCGGTGTCTGAAGCCCATGTGACCTCCTCAACCGGGAAGGTTGCCGTTACTGATGGTTCCGGACATTTCACCTTGTCCATTCCCGGAATACCTGAAACCATTCATATCACGCACGTATCCTATGGAATCCTGCAATATCCGGTTACAAAAAAGCCGGTTGGGCCACTCGTGATCCTGATCAGTCCGGCAGTCACAACCCTGGATGAGGTGCAGATCAGTGGTGAGCGTATGCGGATCCTGACTAAAAAAGATCAATTTTCGGTTCAGGAGTTCGTCATCGAAGAGGGTGTCATCTGGTTCCTGGGATTCATCAACAACCAGGCCGGGCTTCAACGCCTCTTTTTGGCCAACCTCTATGGCGATACACTGGCCTCCATCCCGGTTAAACAAGCCGATAAACTATATCATGATGTCTTCCATGCCGTACACATCGTATTCAAAGACACTGTTTATCAGCTTTATCACACTGAAGGGAATCAGATAGAATTCCTGTATCCCATGGCAACAGAACCATTCTTCAGCCTGATGGGCGAAATCGAACTGGCCATCGACCAGAAACTGATTTACAGCAAGGCACTCAACGGAAGATCCAGCCGGTGCGTTTATTATGTACAAAAAGATGACCCGGTCCGGTATCAGCTGGCTGTTCTGCAAGACACCATTGAAGCCGGACAGCAACGGGTCGCACAAAAGATGGACCCATTGATGGTCTATTGGAACATCCCCGAATTAGAGAACATGTGGACCTCCATCTACCGTTACAATAAAAGAGGAACACGGTTCGATAAGGTCATCAACCGGCCGGTCCCCTATGAAGTGTTCCAGGCCAACAATGACCTTTTTATCATCAATTTTTTTAAGGATTCCTTATTGGTTTTTGCAGCCGATGGGAAATTCAAGCAAGCCATACCCATTGATTTTCATAAAGAAACCTCCGCTGATGGAGTGATGTATAAAAAATTGACCTGCCTTACCGATCCGGTCACCCAGAAGGTGTTTGTTTTGGAAAAACACCTGTCCAGCTGGGCGCTTAGCGCACTGAACACAACGGCCGGCAAAACCGAACAACCGGTTCACCTGCCGGATTTTCCTGGGATGGACGGGCTCTGTGTTTACGACAATGCGGTATATTTCACCTACCAGGAAAAAGTTCACCCCTATTATAACCGGCTATATCGATATCAACTATGATCAGAACGCCATTCTCCCCCATCCCCGGTCCTTCGCATTCCTGACCGGCAAATGCAGGATTTCCCGTCCGGTCTCTGCATAATACCGGTAGTTCTCAATCGGGGTGCCGTTAGGGATCCGGTGGTCAAGCCCAAACACACAACCACCTTCACGCATCAATGGCTGCATTTTATACTCAAGCTCGTCACGGATCGCCTTCTTGTCCTGCCGCAACACATGCTTGTCGATCCCTCCGCGCATCACCATCTGTTTTCCGTATTTTTTCCGGACCTCAACAATGTCCATCCCTCCCGCAGGTTCGAAAGGATGCATGGAATTGATCCCGGAATCAATCAGGGATTGCAGGATCGGATTCACGTTGCCATCTGAATCCATATCAAACAACCGGGTCCCTTTTGAGGAAAGCATATCCCAGATCCTATGAAAATAAGGCTTCACCCAGAGATCAATTTCATTCGGACCGATCAGCGGACCGGTTTTTCCGGCCAGGTCTTCATGAACGGATAGCTGATCGATCATCAGTTCATCACTGACCCGGTCGAGGACCCTGAAAGAAGTGTCGGTCATGGTTTCCATGATATCCTGCATGAGTTCGGGCTGCATGAAATAGCTCAGGCAGGCGACCTCCTCGCCCATCAGCTGCCGCGGAATATCAAAACCACCCGGGATATAAGCTACAACCAGATGCCCCGCACGCTGCATTTTTCGTGCATTTTCAACCTGATCCCGGTCAATACGGTCATCCCTGTATTGCAGCAGGGGCTTTACTTTCAGCCACGAATCCATATCCGTCACCGGATAATCCATTGGCAGGGGAATGGTTGAATATCCTTTCAGCAACTTGGTCCTGCGGCCTAAATCATCCTGCTTGATGACATATTCATCATTATCTTCAATAATCCGTTCCGCCGGTCCGCCAAAAACACCAGTGTGTCCCCCGCACTGAACCACCGGAACAAAATCCCAGTCGAAGGCCGTCATGCCGATCTCCTCTTCCGATGCACCCTGTGCCCGCCACTCCTTATCCAGACCGATCAACGGCCCGAAAAGCTCTGAAAACATCGGACGTTGGAAACGGCCGAATGTCATTAATTCCA
>Ga0172379_10003628_pt1 | contig 24196 bp, 25 predicted proteins | sample GrowelOW334metaG_FD_119756 | JGI IMG/M metagenome (GOLD analysis project Ga0172379, IMG submission 119756) | Groundwater microbial communities from an aquifer near a municipal landfill in Southern Ontario, Canada - Groundwater well OW334 metaG | ecosystem: Environmental > Aquatic > Deep...
ATTTTTGATGGAAACATCATATTCGATTTTTTTTAATTTTTGATGAATTTTGGAAATGTTTTTGATTTCTGAAAATTTTGGAATGATTTTGTTGGGTTGTTGCATTTTTGGATGGGTAATATATAGACATATCGATGTGGCTCTATGTTAAGTTAACAGCTAACAGTGAACAACTCACAATTTCTCGGCCTGTAGGCTGGCTTATTTTACATATCTTACTTACCCGTCATTGCGACATCGCCCCGCATGGTCGGGGTCGGGGGAAGCAATCTGGGTAAATTTATAAACTCTCAGACAAATCTGTTCGTTCTGGATTGAGCGACTCTATCAATAGAATTTTCCTTTTTCTGTTTCCTGCTTTTAATTGTTTTTCTCTAACAATGGCCTCTCATATGTTGCCACACTCTTCAAAATATACTAATTTTTTGATTTTATATTTTTTGGTAAATCAATCATTCAATCATTGCTTATGTTCAGACATTCTTCTATGAATATTGTTTGTAACTCCTGTATACAGTACCCCATTCCTTTTGTTCGTTAAGATGTATGTGTATCATTTTTTATGCATGATGGCTTGGGTAATTTATAAATTGACTGCCTAGATTGCCACGTCGCCCCGAAGTGTCGGGACTCCTCGCAATGACAGGCAAACGATCAAAGTTCAATGACAGGCAGACTGTTCCTCGCAACCACTGCTGAAGCAGCGTCATTAATCGCAGCCACTCACTGTTCGCTATTAGTTGTTAGTTGTTAACCTTTTTTTTATTCTCTTTCGCACAAATCGGATGATTGCGACAATAAGGATGAGGTATTTGATTCGATCTCACTCAACATTCATGTAGAGTCCGTATTCTCAAATTTTTTGTGATATTCGATAGATATATTGGATGAGTCGCGTTTCAATTTGGATGAATCCTTGTCGCGGAATAAAATGATACAGCACTGTTCCCACAAACCCATAAATCATCACAAAGGGAACGATGGGAAGCACAAAAAGGTTGCCAACAATGCCCAAAAGATTTATCTTTCCCATGAAGAATATCATCGTCGGTAAGATACCCAAAGTTGCTCAGACGCTTGGACTCAAATAATTTTTCCATACATACGTTCGGATCTTCAATAAAGATTGTGCCGCTTTTGAGCGTTTTTTGTGAACTTGGTCAACTTGGTTGACTGAGTCAACTGAGTGAGTTTGGTTCTCAGTTTTACTAAGTTCACTATTTTTACTAAGTTGACTGTTGTTGAAGTAGATTAATCCGATGATGGCTGAAAATGAAAAAAGGAATCCGACATCATAGACTAAGTAATAGGGATTGTACATAAGCATACCCACGAAAGCGATAGCGATAGAACGCCAGATGTCTATCTGTCTTCCTCGAAACAACGCTATCATTCCAAGTCCTCACATAATCACTGCGCGCAAGACACTAGAATCCATTCCACAAAGTAATCCGTAAGTAATGATGCATAGCAATATGACGAAATTCCTCAGATAGAAAGGAAGTCGCAAAAGTATGAATCATAAGAATACAACAATCATAATAATATTTCCTCCGCTCACCGCTATCAAATGCACCAAACCAGAATTGATAAATGACTGATAGTCTGATTTGGGAATTTGGGATTTGTCGCCGATAAGCATTCCGAGAACAAGTCAGGCGGTTTTGTTTTCGCCGTAGGAATTTTTTACCATCGATTGGAGACTAATTCTTAAAGAAGAAATCGGGTCGCGGGTCGCGGGACGCGGAACGAGAATCGGAATGGAATTTTGTTCGTAGATGATTCAATGGATTCACTTCATTTTGAGTCGTTTGTCGTAATTGAACTCGTAATGGAATAAGCCTGTGATAGATTGCTTCACTGCGTTCGCAATGACAGCCACAAATCATTGTCCTTTGTCATTGCGAGGCACGAAGCAATCTAGACAATGATTGTTTCACCATGTATCGTTTGTCGTCTTGATATTGCCAGCGAGTCGGATACGGTCGCCAATCTGATAGTTGTTTTGGCTGACGAGTATGTAGGTAAGTTTGCCGTCCTCCATTAGGTATTTTCCCTGTCATTGTCTGTCTGTGATGTGTCCAGTTCATAGGAATATGGTCGAAGGTCATCAAGTCCCCGACTTGATCGGGGCAAGCTCCTGTCCATAAAGTCATTGATTATATTGAGCATTATAGACTCGGACAGTCGCGATGGCGAGAAAACAACTCGCAATTACTAGCGAGCAATGACTAATAATTTTTGCTCTGTCTTTCCTAAAAAACAGCAGAATGCCAATAAGACAAAACAGGAAGGCAACTCAAACGATAAAAATATTTTCGAAAACCGTAAATAAAAAAATGAATATAGCAAAAAATAGGACGAACATTGTACATTATTAATGAATAAAATACGATAGATTTGCCGCGTTGCTTTGCTCCTCGCAATGACTTTCGGAGACCATTGCCCGTCATTGCGAGCAAAGCGAAGCAATCTACATTGCCACTATAAATCCCTAGACAAATCTTTCCGTTCTGGGTTAGATGATTCTATCAGCTCAATTTTCTTTTTTCTATTGCCCGCCTTTAATTGTTTTTCTCTAATAATAGCATCTCGTATATTCTCGTATTCTTCGAAATAAACCAAGCTTTTGACATTATATTTTCGAGTAAATCAAAAGACTCATCCTTGCTTGTGCTCATATGCCCTTCTACAAATGTCGTTTGTAACTCCCACATATAATACTCCATTTTTCTTGTTTGCTAAAATATATGTATATCCTTTTTTATACATTTTGGCTTGGGTAATTTATAAATTGACTGCCTAGATTGCCACGTCGTTACACTCCTCGCAATGACGGCTACTAAGTTTTACGTCATTTACGAATTTAACATTTTTTGGACCTTTTCTGCTTTTGCGATGGAATGAAAAGGTTTGTTGAAAAATTTGAGAGGGAGAAGGAAATGTAGTCTACTTCCTATGCCAGCCTCTGTATCTGCAAATAATTGAAGGGTTTTTTCTAATGAATATTTTCTCCAATCATACATTTCTATCGTAGGAATATTTGATTTGATGATATCAAAACACTTGTAGTCATCATCCATGTCGCAAGGAAAAAAGATGATTTTACATCCTGGATGTTCTTGGCAAAAGAGTTGAATTTTGTGGATATTGTCGGTAGTGCAGGTTGCGGTATTGATGTTCACTAGCACGTAGTGCTGAATATCTATTTTGTCCTCCTTTGCAAAGGAGGGGGACCACGAAGTGGTGGAGGATTTAAATCCCTCTGCCCTTCGGGCTTCTCCCTTTACCCTAAAGGACTCCTTTTCGGTCGCAAAGGGAGACAAACTAAACTTCCTTAATACTGCCAAACTGAAATCCTCATGCAGCGCAACGGATAACGGTGAACGGTTAATGCGTTTGCCGTTTCCCGTATAACGTTCAACAGTGTTGAGTGAAGTCGGATCGCGAAGAACGATTTCTTGTGCCCTAGGAAGAAGGTCTTTGTAGAGCATTCTGGTTCTTGATTTTTTGGGAGTACCTATACCTCCAAGAAGAATGAAGTTTCATTTTTTGACTGTCCAATTGAACAGGAGTGGTATATTTCGGCCATCATGAGGGAATGGTCTTTCGTCTGAGAGGACTTCTCCCCCGCCGAAAAATTTGAACATGTGCTTATATTTTCCTAGGCCGATGAGATTGATAAGGTGAGTCAATCGTCTGAATTTATGTTGGCGAATTTCGACAAAACTCAGGGACGCGGGACGCGGGATGAGGGTCGAGTTTTTAGCCAATCGTTCGTCGATTCGTTTTTTGCTTCCTACTTCGATGGTGAGTTTTTCAAGATTGTAGGTAGTGAAGAGATATTCAATTACTCAAAAAAGAAGCAATTCGTCTCCGAAATTTTGGTATCAATAATATCATCTGAGGTAGGCTTCTTTCATACATGTCACTGTGGAATAAATTGGTCAACTGAGTGAACGCTAGGTGAACTGGGTCAACTGGGTGAACTAAGTCAACTGAGCGCCAAGTTTTACTCATTTTACTAAGTTTTACTCATTTTACTTATTTTACGGCTTTCATATTCTTCCAGAAATGATGCGTACCATTTTACTATTTCTGGGAAATCTATCTGTATGTGTTGTATGGAAGGGAGAGTATATTTCAACGCTAATTGTTCTTTGAGGTCGTACACATCTGCCCATGAATTTCCGATCTGAATTTTTTGCTTTCCTACTTTGAGATATTTTTTGGCATTTTTGAAGACGGAAATGTAGTCCCCTATTTTTGTATTTTCCAATAACATTTTTCGGTCTGTGGAAAGATATCCTTCGATGAGTGAGATGTAATTTTTGTATAATTTGTTCTCGTTTTTGAGCTTGATGGACGTTTTTCCAGGAGGAATATTTCTACACAGCAAAGTCTGGTCCATGTACACTACACATAGACGATTGTCAATCTGACGAATGCTGACTTGTCAGAGCAGATTGATTGCCCCGTCTGTCAATTCTTCCAAAATAGGCTTCCCCTCTCCAATGAGCTCGTCTTCCTGTGGCATGTCGTAGCAGAGTTTGTCGAATATCGTATCGCCATAGCCGACAGCGATGCAGGCGGCCTTGTTTGGGATGGCGAAGTTCCCTGTGATGATTGTCTCCTGATTGAGCGCTGCGGACCCTTTGAGCTTCTTTTTTTGATCATTGATCAAGAGATGCCGTCAGTCTGACAATATGATAGGATCTGGAATCGTCATTCAGCTTGATGACTGGTCTTTTGCATAAAAAATCAGGGTCAGATATTCCCTTCCTTGATCCTTGCCCTTGGGATTTGGGAGGATATTTTTTATCTTCAATCCTAGTCCTGAATTGAGGTATTGTTCTATTTCTCCTGTTTGATTCGTTTCTTCGAGAGCTCCGGAGAGGGTAGTCTGTTTACAGATTTTGGGGTCTCGCATTCACACACTATTCGTCTTTGCAGACTCCTGCGCCAAAAGAAATTGATCACGAAATTGATACTCAGTGGTGTAGGTGTATTCTTTGGCATATCATAGGGCGAGCATTTTTTGGTTGATCAATTCTCCGTCCAAATATACATAACCCAAAATTCTGTCATAACTATCCACTGATCATTGTGAAGGATCGAGAACCAATGAAATGGTTTTGTCTTTGAGCGTATCGGTAAGATATTTTTTTGCTTGCGATCATCGGCACTCCACTTTTCCGTATCTTGTTTTGTTGGATTCTGGAGCATCCATTCATAGAAATCTGATGGATTTGGTAGAGTTGTTGTATTTGATTCTGATCGTGTCTCCGTCCAATACGGAAGTGACGAGATAATTTCCGGGCTGTATTTTTTCTGGGTTGTAGGTGTAGGTATCAAACACATACTCATCCATGACTAATGACACTACAATGTCCTGTCCGTTTTTGGTACTATTGGGAAATCCAAAACTTCCCTTAAATATTTTCTCTCCTCATAGAGTAAGTATTCCTGAAAGATGACGAATTTGTGTTCAGATTTTGAGGGTCAATGGTTTGAGATTTATCTCGTCTCAGGAGAGCAAAAGGAGTCAGATTTTTTCATTGCCCGCGTCGGTGCCGTAGGGATCGTAATCAATACTCGTAATCTTAATCACGTAATTTTTGAAATTCATTGAGTCATTTACGCTTCACGTTTCTTGCAAAACGGTTAATGGCACATGGATAACGGCACCTGTTTCTGTATTCCCCGTTTGTGGCTCACCGTTACCCGCTTCTCCTCATCCATTTCAATAACAAAACTTGTCTATCACAACCATTCCTGAAAGCAGTTCAATGCAGTTGGCTGTAGTAGGGAATTTTCGATTTCCTGTAAATGATTTTACTTCTCCGGGAAGAAGGGTTCCGTTGATAATATTGTTGGTGGTCCTGTTGGTGGAATGAAGACGATACACAGAAGAAGAGGAAAGAATGATGGAGGTCAGAAGAGAAGACTGAAGAATGACTGTTTGGAATCCAGGGGTGCTTGTCAGATCGAGGGAGAGGATTTTTAGGGAAGATGGTCAACTGGGTCAACTGAGTGAAGGGTTGACTGTTATTTGTTCTCCATTGTTAGTTGTTAGTTGTTCGCTGTTAGTTGTTCCACATGAACAGACAGGACAATTTCCTGTCGCCCCCGACGCTTCGGGGGTGACCCCGGCAGGGGAGGAATTTGACCCAAAAAAGTAGTACAAAAATCTTTCGTCGAACCCTGGCGAGGGTTTCTGACCCCCCGTGAGGAAATGTTGACAGCCATCACTTTGGGTCCCATATCGGACCCCTAGACCCCCCAGAGGGGGTATCTGGACACTGTCCAAAACCTGTCCACTTTGTCCACTTACCAGGAGGGTTCAGCCAGAAGAATGCAGTACCAAAGCGGAGTTTGAGATTTGGTCAGGCCCCGCTAACAATCAGTTAGCGCCCCTGCTAAGTACCATATACCCACTCTGTGTCACATTTAGGTCGATTGTAAATGACAGACCTGCCTGTCCGGTAGACAGGCCTAGAAGGGTACCTGACAGGGTCACTGGACCCTGAAAATCTGACAGCCCCTGGAACTCAATAAATGGGTCACGATTTTGATCGCCAAAAAAGATTTCGGAGATTCTTAATCTATTTGCATCTTGGATGCAAATAGGGGTCGCGGGAGGCACCGTACCGGTGACATTACTTCCAGATTGCCACGCTCCGCTCGCAATGACGGGAAGTGTCCCCGAACTCGTCACTTGTCACTCGCCACTCGGAACAACATAGGTCCCTGGACTGGCAATATATCCTGGAAGGACATTCCAGGTATCTTGAGAAAGAGATATCGATACTGGTCAGAATTTTTCCTTTTTGCTAAAAGAAGTAGTGGTGTCATTGGCCTGGACGGTTGGGTAGTCGACAACAAATTGATCTAACAGGGTTCCTTGATGCCAGAGTTCTATATTTCTGCCTGTGGCTGAGAGGGTCAGTTTGCTATTTATAGCCCCGATGACGGCGATATTTTGGAAGTAATCGTAGCTACTAAGCCCATATCTCGCAATCACGACAGCCTGTCCACCTGTGACGACAAGATTGTCGACATCAAAGGATGGTGGCTCTGTTCAGGGAGTGTTTGCCCCCGACAGACTGATTGTTCCATTGAATGTTTGGTCGCCAATATTGGAGATTTCTATCCAGTCTGCATTGCCTTTGAGGTAGACTTCACTGAGAACGAGATCCCAAAGTCAGTAACACGGTAAACGGAAAACGGACAACGCTAGCATGGCTAAAAGTATGATGAGATATTTCATGGAATTTAAATAAATGAAGTAAAACGGGCAACGGAAAACGGGCAACGGAAAATAACGAATTTTTGCCGTGCGCCGTTCGCCGTTTACCTTAATTTTTTTTATTTCTCGTCTCCTTCTTCCTCTTCTTTTTTGGTCTTCTCGCTTGTGTCGCCTTCATTTCTTTTGAGTGTTCGCGAGATTTTGTTGAAAATGGTAGCCAATTCTTTGGCCTCAGTGAACAGCTTTTCAAGTTCTGCTTTCTTATCTTTTGAGGTTTCTGTGATGAGTTCCAATCGGTAGGTAGTTGCATTGAGCTGCATTTTGCACATGTTGATTTTGAAGGTGAAAGCTTTTTTGGTGGTAGTGGCACTGGCTTGGACATACTCAGATCCTGCATTGGTACCGGATTCTACACATTTTTCCACACTATTGCGGTTGATAGTAGACAAGGTTAATCATTGTGCGGTAGTGACAAGGTCTTTGCTAAATTGCATAAGTCTTTTGGTAAGTTCTGCTTTCATGAGAATAATTTGATAAATAATAAAAAATAGCATCCGTGAAAACCACGAAAATGCTACAAAAGTCACATCAAAAGAACGCTAAAAACGACTAAGCGCTGAAACGAATAATGAACAATGAAAGAGGGAAACGCTAACAACTAAGGATTGCTTTTGCGATCTTATCCTTGGCCTGGCAGACAAGAGTAAGACGTTTTTTGGTTTTTTGTTCTTTCCTAAATCAGACATGATCATGAAATGCCTGAAGGAGGTGCTTCTCAAAATCCGGTAATTTCTGATCGATCAAGAGATCCTGGAATTGGGAAACATAATATTTGGCGTTATCGTATTGATCGTGAGTCCAAGCAATCGGCACCATAAAGAGTTTCATATCGTAGAGCTTTTGCTCTGCTAGGGAAGTTGTTCCTGCGCGAGTAAGTCCGATATCTGCTCTATAACAGAGGGCACCCATTTCTTTTTGAGAGAAGAATTCTTGCGCAAATACATTGGGAAAGCGGTCAAATTCCTGCTTGAGATCGCTATTCAAAATCCCCAGAGAGAGAATAAATACAAAATTGGACATAGTGGTAGGGTCTTGATCTAGGATATGTATAAGTGACTTATAGAGTCTGTATGATCCCTGCGACCCTCAAATGACGAGCACTATGGTCTTTTTCTTGGGGATTTTGGTCAGAATTTCGTTGATTTTGGCTTTTTTGATGGCTGTTGTGTCGTCTCCAAAGGCGATATCATCGGAAAGTATCTGCCCTACGGTTTCTGATCCTGGTAATACATTATCAAATCACGTAAATATCTTGTCGGCAAAACGAGCTGCTATTCTGTTTACTAGACCAGAATGGGTGTCGGATTCGTGTACAATGATTCTTTTTTTGAGCATTTTTGCTGCCAAAACGACAGGCAGGGCAACATATCCTCACTTACAAAACACTACATCAATTTCGTAGTGTCGTAGCTGAAAGACTGCCTGTACTATCCCAAGAAGGAAGGCAAAAAAGTCTATGATGTTTCTGAGATGAGCTCTCAATGGCGTTTCTCTGCGATATTTCCCAGAGAAAATAGATACAAAATGATTGATGTATCACTTATTGAACAACTTATCACTGACCTTCTTTTCAAGATTGTGACTACTTCCAAATCGATAAATATTTTGCACATGACTACTGAATTTATCGTGATTGTAGATATGCTCGATAAGACTTTTGATCGGGAAAACATGGCCTCCTGTGCCTCATCCGGTCATACATATATTTACTCATGCTTTAGAGTTCATAAAGTTATAAGGTAAGTTATAAGGTTAATTGGCATGCGGACTTTCTACTTTGTACTTTCAACTTTGTACTACCGTGTCTACATATGTCAAACCACTTTTCAATGGAAAAAGTAGGAAAAAAGTAGGACAAAGAAAAAAGTGAACTGGGTTTTGGGTAAAATGGGTGAACTGAGTTGGCTGAGTTGGCTGGTCGAATTGAGCACTAAGTTTTACTCATTTTACTAAGTTTACTCATTTTACTATCTAGAAATTGTGGAAGATGTGTTCTTTGTCTGTAGAGCGGGTTTTTCTTTTGATTTCACTTATTTTTGCCTGATCTAGGGTCAATTTTGCTCTATAAAAATCATACTGATTTTGCATGGCGATTCGTTTGCCTTCTGGGTCTCAAAATGCCGCTCACAGCAAGATGTCTCGCTGAATAGTAATATTTCTCTTACCATTGATGAGTTCGTTGAGTTCGCTAATCTTTTTTCCAAGAATCGCAGAAAATTGCTTCTGAGTTCGCCCTCTATTTTTGATCTCCTGAAGGAGGTGTCGTCATGGATGAATGAGATTGTCGGACATGGAATAACGATTAACGGTAAATGGCGAACGGAGAACGTGGTACATTATCCGTTTACCGTTTCACATATGTAGTGAATCTAGACAATAAATCAACCCCGAATGAGTCGGGGTGAATTTTCTACATCTGTCTACTTCCATTCCTTTTCTCTCTTTCTTACATTCACTGTTTCATTGATTCCACGAATTAGTGAACATTCACTACTCCAATGAATTATGTATTTATTATTCTATAATTCACTCATTAACTGAAATAGCGAACTATTTACTTATATAGTGAAATTCTCACCCTCCCCCAACCCCTCCCTACAACCCCGACGCCTCGGGACAAGGTCCGGGGAGTTATTTTTCACTGCTCCTGTGAACTATTCACCTTTTCTTCTTCCAAATGACTCTCATTGTCCACTTCTCTTGCAACACAAATTATCTACATTTCACTATTGTTGTGAAAAATTCGCCTCAGATTGCTTTATTTCATTCGCAATGACGAGGCAATAAAAAAAATTTCATCCCGACTAATTCGGGATGAAATTTTTTGTTCAAAATGCGTTCCAGGGAAGTTTTACTTTTAATTTGGGATTTTGATTTATTATTCGCTGGATGAATGAATTGCTATTTATTCACAACAAATGGTAGTCGTTTTTGTAGGGATAGTCTTTTATCTGATTTTCGATTTTTTGGATCAATGTGGCTGCCCCGCATTCTCCGGGGCGAGCTTTTTCATCGCCGGAGAGGTGGAAGAGAATTTTGCTCTGAAATTTGTACTTTTTGGACCAAGGGAACATAAATCGTCATTCTCGGGGTTTTTGGTAGTTGAGGTGGAGATGTCATCGACGATGTTTTGCATCTTGAAATTCTCTTCGATTGATTTCTCGGCGATGGGTTGCCTGAGGGGCTACTGTGACAATATATGGGTGGACGGCCACGCAAAGAGGAAAACTAGGTCTTGTGACAAAAATGAATATATGATACGGGGCTGTTTTGACTATATTGTCAAACTGCGTCTTGTTCATGACTATAAAGTTATATAAATATTATTTTTTTATTGCCTTAATTATCACAAAAGAGGGAAATTCCTGAATAAATTGTAAAAAATTTTTATCTGTGATTTTCTTGCCTCTATAATTCTTGGTTGCTACTTCTTCATAATTGGAAATAACAAATCAATTGTGTGCCAAAGTATTTATATAGAAGCCTATCGGTCTATGATAATGAGTCACATGATATTTGAGCCCCACCTTTACATTCGTTCTTTCAAAAGGGGTTCAATATTTCAAAAGCTTTAAAAAATAGGTATTTTTTGATTTTTTCCTTTCAAATTCGGCGAAAAGGGGATTGACTATAGAAAAAAGGAGAAATCAATTTTTTTTGAGCACTCTGGAGCATTCTTTGATAGTGTTGTTAATATCTTTGATGTCCATAAATGCCATATTTGAAATTATACGATCAAAGGTGTTGGATTTTAGGTCTTTGAGCTTGGCTGCATCGGAAACGAAATACGTGATAGGTAGTTTTTGAGATTTTTCTCTGGCTATGGCTATTAAATCCTTGGAGTTGTCTATTCCTGTCATCTTAGCTCATTTTTTTGCTAATATCCTGGAAAAATAGCCTTGGCCACAAGCTAGATCTAGTATTTTTTTTCCTTTTACAGATCATAATAATGAAAAAATAACTGGATTTATGGTTTCTCTATGGTCCAAATCGCCTGTTTCTCCAACCTTGCTGTCATAATCGGTAGCATAGTCATTTCGTTTTTTCATGGTTATTTTGTAATAATAAATCTCTCTGTCCTGCGGACTTCTCCCTTTGCAAAGGGAGACAAATTATAACATTACCTATTCTACGATTTTAAAACCGACCGACCACAAATGGAGATGCTCATGTGTCTCCGAAAGCATGGATTTTTCTCCATATAATGGATCGCCAATGATGGGGAAGCCTATACTAGCCAAATGGACTCTAATTTGATGTCTGATGCCCTTATGAATGGTAACTAGGAGAGTAGAGATGTCTGTTTTGGGGTCATAATTGGCCAATTTAACGAATGTCTGGACGTGATGTTCTTTGCCTCTCCCTTTTTTGAAGTCCTTAGGGTCTTTGATGGCGATCATTCTTTCTGTACTACGATGCATGATGGGGTAATCAATAGGGTATTGCGGGTCGGGGATCGGGGGTCGCGGAAACTGATTGCCCACAACTTGAGCAATGTAATGTTTTTCTATCTGATTATGTGCTTGGAACTGTCTGTAAGTAGTCAGCGTAGGCAAATCTTTCGCGAAGTAGAGGAATCCTGCGGTATCGTTGTCCAACCTATTGAGAAGTCCGTATTCTTGTTCTTTGGTGAAGGACTGGAGTAGATGTTGAATTGCGGGTTGAGGATTTTGAATTACAACATATTCGGAAGGAATAAAGTGTTTCATGGATTCATAGATGGATAGGTCTATAGATGTATAGATGTCCCCATTTCCTTCTTCGAGGTAATCCAAAAAAGATTTTTCTTTACCAAAAGTACTTGGAAAGCCATGCGGCTTCCAAAAGAAGTAGTAGTTGTCTGTTTCGTAGCAAATGAACATATTGTCGTATATATGTATGTCTGGCGAATTTTCAATAACGAAATAATTTGAATAAAGAAAAACCCCGTACGAATACGAGGTCTTCTATGTCGCTAGACCCCGAATCGTCGGGGTGACAGCCGTCTAGTCTTTGAGAGCCAGCATTGCTTTTCTTTCTTCTTTGTACTTGCCTAGGAGGATATATGCTAGTGGACCATTGAGGAAGATAGATGAATACGATCCTGCTATGGTTCCTACTCCTATAGTGAATGCAAAATCTTTGATCACGCCACTTCCCAAGATAAACATAAATGAAATCACGAGCAGAAGCGCCAATACTGTTCCGATGGATCTTCTCATAGTCTGTCGAAGACTGTCTTCGAATATTTGTCCAAGCAATACTCCTTTGTGGTGACCCCTGAGTTGCATATTTTCTCTTACTCTATCAAAGATGATAATGGTATCGTTGATACTATATCCCATGTTGGTCAGGATAGCAATAATGAAGATGGTATCTACGGTCACCGTAGGATTGATCATCATCAAGAATCCATATGCACCAGCAGGAATAGAGATGTCGAATATCATTGAAATCACGGTAACTACCGCCAATACACTTGGAGATACTTCTTTTCTGATCGTGGCAAAAGCAAACATCATATAGATCGCCATAAGAATCAGACCAATGATCAAAGCTTTGATAGCAGTGCTTTCCATATAACTTCCTACACTAGGTCCTGTGATAGATTGTTGCGTAATTTGTTCTGGACCAGTAATATATTTTCCTTCTACAAGCAATTGTTGTACATCTTTTGAGAGTTCAGCAACCTTTTCGTCGCTTTGGATAGCAGTCACGATAGAAATGGTTGTTTCTGCGTTGGCCTTTTTCAAAGACACGCTATTGTCTTTAAATCATTTTGCCTCCAAGAACGTATTGATTGAATTTGTTACTTGTGCCTCATCGAGCGCACTAGCAACGGTAATTTTGACTCATCCAGTAAACTCTTCTGAGAATCTTGCATTCATAAAAAAGAGTACTCGAGACCCTACCAATAATGCTGCTCATACAAAAAGCCAAATATATGACCTCTTAATAATATTAAATCTTTTGATCATAACAATTTATACAAAATAAAGCGGTTTGGGTTTACTTATTTGGATTTGTATTTCAAGTTTAAGATGAAAGATAAACAGTCGATAAACGATTGATAAACAGTCGATAAAATTTATCGGCCTTAGGTCCTTTATTCCCGAATAATCGGGATTTATCGCAAAGCCTTTATTTGTTTATAATTTCATAATATGCCTTTGCCGCCTCTTCCTGGGCTCTTTTTTTGTTGGGGCCGAGACCTTCTGACTGTTTCTCGTCTAATACATAAATTTCTGACTTATATTCGGTGACATTGTTTTTGTCGTCGAGCTGGAATTCGATATCTCTGTATTCTGGCAATGTTTTGTGATTTTTTTGTACTATTTCTTGAATCATGGTTTTGTAGCTCTTGATTGGTTCTTTTTGAATTTCAGATATCTTGGAATAGACGTATTTTTCTATAAATTTTTCTGTTTCTTGCACTCAAAGATCAATGTACATGTATCATAAGAAGCTCTCTAGACAATCCGAAATGATGACATCTTTTTTTCTTCCGTCCATTTTCTCTTCTCCCTTGCTGAGGAAAATCATCTGATCAAGACCGATATCTCTCGCCACCTGAGCCAGATTTTCTTCTCTGACTAGAGCGATCTTATATAAGGTCAATTCTGATTCTGGCATCTCTGGGTGTTTGAGAAAGAGGAGTTTGTTGATAATTGCGCCTAGAATGCCATCACCAAGAAATTCCAATCTTTCGTTGTGAGCATAAATATTTTTGTAGTCTGCAGAAAAGGACTTGTGAATAAAGACCTGTAAAAGCAAATTTGTATCTTTGACTTGATCAATAGTAATTCATAGACCTTGCACGTATTGCATGATTTTTTCTTTGCCATCTATAACGATTTGTGGAAGTGTTTGGGGGAGCATAAAATAATTTTAAATTCTAAATGGTAAACTGGGTAATTGGGTGAACTTGGTTAACTGAGCAAACTGAATGCTAATTTTTACTCAGTTTACTAATTTTACTCAGTTTACTCATTTCACTACTTATTTGTAATAGCTGAATTTCCCAGCCTCAGTTCTGTCTAAATAACTATTTCCCAAGACCAAAACCAATTCTGCTCAAGTGGTGGTGGTAAGAAATTCTCCTGTCATTAATTGTGGCTGTACCACATCGTCAATAGTTATGAATCCTCTTAACGTCTCTATGGTTTTTTGATATTCTCCTGTGCCTACAATAAATATAGTCGTACCAGTCAATACTTGTTTAGTGTTTTCTACGTTGATCACCTTGAAAGCATATTTTTTGAGCTTGGAGGCGATAGCGTTAGCATGTCCGTCCGGCTTTCTTTTTATCTGCTTAGCATATTTTTTGTCTATTCCGTTTTGGATAACAATATTTGCATCTTCTATAAGATAATTTTGATTGTGTAGCACATAGAAGGCAAATTTTTTGGTGTAATCATAGAACGATGCGCTGTTGTTTGGTCCCACAGGAATCATCACAGCGGCTCCGTCAAACAATTCTCTTGGAGGAGCAACAAGGAAACACGCTGGCACCGAATATTTCCATGCCGAATTTGAACAATCGGTCGTGAAACCAAAAGAAAAGATGTGCTCTAGGTTGTATGCATATCTGGACATACCTATCATCTCGTCCGCTGTAATGTTGGTTTGGACCATCTTGGTATAATCTGCATAAAGATTTTTGATTTTTGTAGGACTGAGAAGCACGTCTTTTGAGGTAAGCTGTTTCATGATCGCCTTCACAATGAGTTGTTGTCTCAAGGACCTTGCAAAATCTGATGTAGAATGTCTAGATCTTGCAAACATCAGTGCGGTTTTCCCATCAAGATGTTGCATTCCAGACCCCAACCTGAAAGTCATAATGTTTGTTTCGCTACTTGGATAGGTAGTGTCCAAAATTGGCTTTTCGACAAAGACGTCGATGCCCCCCAAACTATCAACCACCCCTTCAAATCCATCAAAATCTATCAGTACATAATAAGGGATTTCTACACCCATAATTTCTTGTAATTGTTGACTCATATATCTTGCCCCTGTTTCAAAATTCTGCTTTCTGCCCATGCCGACAGCAAATACCTCATTAATTCTTCCTTTGATATGTATGCCTGTTGTATTTACATACAAATCTCTTGGCACTGACAACATAGTCACTGCGCCCAGTTTGGGATTTCGAGAAGCCACCATGATAGAGTCGGCGAGACTACTTCCTGCGTGCCCTCTTCCTCAATATCCGATAATCATGATGTTTACATTGCCTAGGGTGTCCTTTTTCATTTCTGTTCCCATGCTCTTGCTCACAATCGTCACTGCTCATTTGCCCAATTGGTTTCCTATGACCTGGGCTCATCTGACCAGATATTTACTAAAAAATCATACGATAATAATACAAAAAACCACCACAAAAATTCTAAACAGATTGTTGGTTTTGTTGCTTGGCGTCACTACATCTTTGTACGAATCATATTTTTGTATTTCTCCTATCTTTCTGCTTGAAAGTGTTTTTTTACCAAACATGTTTTTACTTGATGAGATAAATAGTGCGTTGTTTGTCTATATCTAAACATATCCCCTTTTCAAGGAGAAGAAAAAAGAAGATTATTGGCCAGTTGTGTGCTGCCTTTTTGTGGGATTTTCCCTATTATAGAAATTTTTGACAAAAATGGTGAAAAAAGTGGCTCAAAATTTGCATATTTTTCAATTACGATTATAATTAGAAATGGGTAACGGGTAACGTAAAACGGACAATGAGCAATGCTTGATTATTTGGCGTTCGCCGTTTACCATTCGCCGTTTACCATTCATCATCTAACGTTTTATTGTTTAATTATGCAGTATGGCCGTTTCCTTTGACGTAGAGCAGATTCTCGCTCTTATAGAAAAAAATGTTAATATTTCCGACCTTCATCTTTCTGGAGGAGAAAGCATTGCCTATAGACTCAATGGTGAAATCATTAGAGAAGAAAAGGCAGGTAAGTTGACTAACGAAATCGTGGAAATCATCCTCAGACAATTGTTTCAGGGCAATCCACAAAGATATGATAAATTCTTATGAGACAAAGAAGCAGACTTTGCTTATGTGTCTAGAACGGGCACTCCTTACAGAGTTAATGCTTTTTTGAAAACAGGAAAGATCGGTATCGTGATGAGAAAGATCAACGGAAGCGCAAAAAATCTTGAAGACTTGATGTTCACTGACATCGCAGAAAGTATCAAAAAAAACGTCTTGGGCGCTAAAAAATGATTGTATCTCGTGACTGGGCCTACATGATCAGGAAAATCTACTTCACTTGTAGCTATGCTAGAACAAATCAACGCCAATAGGGCAGAACATATGATCACTATCGAAGATCCTATAGAGTTCATTTTCCAGCCCAAAAAATGTCTTGTTTCACAAAGAGAAGTAGGACACGATACGTGGAGTTTTGCAAATGCGCTTAGGGCAGCAATGCGTGAAGACCCGGACATTATTTTTGTGGGAGAGATCCGTGACAGAGAAACTGCTGAGGCGGCATTGAGTATGGCGGAAACAGGACACTTGGTGTTTTCTACGCTTCATACCAACTCTGCAGCAAATACGGTGAATAGATTTATTTCCTTCTTTCCGCCTGAAATTCAGGAAAGTGTGTGCGATAGATTGGCATCATCGCTGATCGGCGTACAGTCGCAATTCTTGGTAAAAAGCAAGGATGGGAAGTCAAGAATCGGTATCTATGAAGTAATGCTGAACACTACTTCCGTAAGAAACAATATCAAAAAAAGAGAGATCGAACAAATCGATAATATCATCGAAACATCTTCACTTATCGGAATGATTAATTTGAAAAAATATGCTCAAAGATTGATAGATAAATGAATCATCGACCAAAAAGAAGTACAATGGTTGTTTATGGGACAAGGATCACTTGTGTAACTAACAACTAACAGTTAACAACTAACAACGGTAGTGACTTTAGGGACTTTGCAACTTTATAACTTTAAAACTATCAGGATGACAGATGCGATGTGACATTTTGTAGGGTGAGGGAGAATGCATCTTTCACCAAGAGAAATCCAAAAAATGAAGAAAAACATGAGAAAGGTTCCTGTGATACAAGAAAGATCAGAACTCTATCATGAAGCAGAAAATAAAGAAGCTGAAAGATTTATCAACGAACAACTCCACATGAGTGAATCCGGGTCGGGGATCGCGGGTCGCGGGATGGGTTCTGTCAATGAGCAACACACCATCGGCTTGCGGGGGAAAATTAAAAATCGAATACACAACAAAATAAAAACTCTTTATACTCTAAAACAAAAATAATTATGGTAAATGTAGACCTTATCAAACAAAAACTTCCAGAAGATCTTTGGGCAAAGGCACAAGAATATACTATTCCTGACGCTTTTTTGGCTAACTCTCCTGAGTTGATTGTTCTCATATTGAATTCAAAATCTATCGACAACAAAGACGAAAAACAATCTTGGTTCAATCTTTTGCCATTGATGACCCAAGAACAGATCGATAAATTGCGCGATATTCTTGTTAGAGAAAAACAAAAACTTGAAGAGATTGAGAAAAAATATGAACAAAAAAAAGTAGACATCAAGGCTCAATATACCCAAAAACGAGAAGAAGGCGGCTACAAAAAAACTATGATTCAGCTTCAACAAAAAGAAGAGGCGCATCAAGACAAACAAGAACAAGAAGCAGATAGTTTGCTGGCACAGATTTAGAATCTCTATGTTGATATAGAAGAGTTGGTCATCCTGACCCCGACGCTTCGGGGGAAGGACATACTCTTCGACAGGCTCAGAGTGGCAAGACTTCATCATTTAATTCTTCAAACACCCATGGCTTTATCAAAAAAAAATATACACAAACACGGATTGAGGGCGATGTCGTACGGATTGGTTTTTTCATTTATTCTGTCTTCTGTTTTTGGGATTGTGGCACTGATAGGAAGCACAGCATCTGCTGATGAATTGATAGAGCAGGCTTTTGCTCCTGCTAAGGCACAAGAATCTATCATCAATCTGGGAAACACCAAAGACGCAGTAGGGAATGAAATTTTAAGGGCCGGCGTGGACACTACTGATGGTTTTTGAGTGTGATGTATGGTAAAAGGACAACATATAAGCGAAGGTGATCTAACCATACAAATGAAAGATGTGGGCTTTTTGGGAACTCCAGAAAAATTTTGTGTAGATATTTTGTGAGGAGACGAAGACACTTCTGTTTTGACCACAAGAGCTCCTTTGATAGTAAGGATTACTAAATTTTTGCTCAGAATCACTATTGTCTTATCTATCACTATGGTCTTGTATAGTGGCGTCATGTATATTGTAGAAGCATCAAAGGGTGCGGAAGTTAAAGAAACCACAACCAATCTTATGTATATTATAGGATGAGTGTTGTTGGCTCTTATGAGTTTGGCGCTGATTAACTTGATCTCTTCTTTGAGTGTCAGTTCATTGGGAATATCATAGACCTTTACTCTTTATCGGTATGTAATGTTTAAGAAAATATTTCTAGTTTTGGTTACTCTTACTTTGCCCCTCTTGAGCACATACGCCATTGTTGTGCAAGTACCCAACAACGGAGGACAGCCTGATGTGGCCGTAACGGGGCCCACACAGATTCAAGGAGACGAGTCTTCTTTTTTCCAACTCATCCAAGTCATCAACCAATATCTCCGATTTAGTATCTGAGTAGTATGTATGGCCGTACTTGTGGTGTGATGATTCAAACTTATGACTGCCAGTGGTAATCCAGAAAAAATGAAACAAGCAAATAAATTGTTGATGGGGGCTTTGATTGGAATTTTAATCTCCATATTGTCATATGCAATTATTAGACTTATAGTCAACCTCTTCTAACAATATTTTTCCATAGGTTTTCTACAGAGATTAGATTGTTTTTTACAGACATTGGTTATTTGTTAACATTTTCACAATTGTCCAACAGTGTCCATTTTTTGTCTATATCGTTTGCAAAGCGGGCTTATGTGTTTTTCACAAGTTTTATGGAAACTGTTTTTATTATGATTATTAATTTTTTTTAATTACTTCTTTATTTATTATATAAACACGAAGTGTTGAAAAAATGAACAAGACTTAAATTTCAATTGAAAAGAGATAGTAAATATATACTACTTCATCGTTAAGTTTTACTTGTTAGTGGTTTGGACACATGAAAGACATACTAAAGAGAGTTATTATAAGTTTGATTTCTGGTGGCTTGATAGGATACTTATTATTCCTTTTCTCTAAGGGAGCTGTAATAGTTCATGGAGAATTTGTCGAATATAATGTAATGTATTATGTTATTTTGGCTATCATTTGTTTGTATCTCTTTGTAGTGTTTGGCGTCTATCCTATCAGTCACAAAATGAGCAAAGCAACATTATTTGTCTTTGGTTTGGGGTTGATCGTTATCGGAGACACGGTGTTGGTCGACAACGTTGTAAATATGATCTATGTGTCAGATTTGTTTAAATTGATCGGTGTTGTGCTTACTTTACTTGCATGGACCAATGTATTGGTAACAGATAAGGTCAGAAAAGAAAAGGCTGATAGTAAATTGGAAATCATAGAAGTGTAGTCATCCGACTAGTTCGGATTCTTTGCGCCCAAGACTAACACAAAACAGATTGGCTAGGGCGCCCCGTAGTCCTATGGGGAGGTCACATCAAGTTCGGTCCCAGTGTAAAAAAATATTTTATGCGTGCGTAGCTCAGTTGGCTAGAGCGTTTCCTTGCCAAGGAAGAGGTCACGGGTTCGAGTCCCGCCGCGCGCTCCATTTCAAAAATCTGATGGAAATTCAGATTTTTTTAATTATAAAGAAAGCCCGGTATTCACCGGGCTCGTTAATAATAGGTTTATAAATAATTTCTTTTTTGGAGACAGAATCAATCTCCTCTAAGATAGATTCGCCACTCACTAAATACTTCTCCTGCTTGTTTGAGTGTGAGGAACATATCCTCGATTTCGTTGTTTGGGAGCTGATCTCCCTTTTCATAGGTATGTAACTTGATGTTGGAGATTACCACATTAAGTTTTTTTTCTTTTACAAACCTCCAGTTGTCAATATTACCAACAAAAGAGCTCGAAATGCTGTCAAATTTAGCCTTCCCGACATACTCTCCATTTAACCACACCTCACTGTAAACTGTAGTCGGGGTGGCTTCTTGGTTGGTGATTTTAAACTCCTTGTTGTTGATCATCTTGATGACCACATTTTGAGCCATCAAAGATGTGGATGCAAAAAGCATCAGCAAAAAAATAAAAAATTTTTTCATTGTGTTCCTTTCTGTTTAGTTAGTATTAATATTAAATTTTTTTTGTATTTTTGAAAAACTATAATACATATTACTCATCAAAAGTCAAGTATTTTTTCTGTAGTTTAGGCTGAATTCCTCAATAATTGATTTGTTGCTTCAAAGGTGTCGAGTTCTATAAAGGTGACATTGAGATGTGGGACATTTTCTTTAAGAAAATCTTCGATTCTATAATAGGGGAGGATGCCTATCACGGGGTCGCCTATTTTGAGCTCTACATATCTTTCTGGAAAAAGGAAAAATTGTTTGCAGAACACATCTTTATCATTTAATATGGGAAAATCGTTGCATGATCGGATGCTGAGGATGGTCTCTAGATACAAAACTTTTTCACCAGAATAATCTTCTCGATAGGTTTTCCATGTCTTTACGTGTGCTTGAAATTCGGTCATTCTTTGTTCGTCCATGGGAGAAAGAAAGCGAGTAAAAAAAGTAATTAATAGAAATATATGAATTATGAAGAGAAATTCAAAGTATAAAAAAAGGCTACTTTCGCAGCCTGAAAATTTTGTGTAATTGAGATTACTCAATCACTTCGCAAACTTCTTTTTTGAATACAAATTTTGGAGCACTGATGTATGGAGTCCAAAACTTTACAGCTTCATGTTTGCCGGCTTTTTTCAAAGCTTCAACTGCTTCTTTAGGCGAAACTTCATATCCTCCTAAATTTTCAGTTCCGGTTCTTAAATTTCCAGCTGTTTTTGGATCTTCAATTCCCATTATTGGGATTTCAATACCAATCCATTGTTTGCGAATTTCCTCTGGTGCAAAGCCTGGAGGAGTCGAAGTAATTCTAATTTTGCTCATATATTTCTAATTTAGTTTGTTTTTGAAAACATATTTCTTTTGTATGAAAAGTCAAGTCTGACTTTCCAGTTTTTTACTCCACCCTGAAAAAATCAAAAAAGATTCCGAATTCGAGTCAAGAAATAGATGTCCACAACGTTTCGGACTAGTGCGATGCTCTGATAGACTGTTGAAATTTGATTAGGTCGGGGTTGTTCAGACTAGATGTGTTAGATGATTGTATCCCCGAATTATTTTCTTTCTTGTTATTGAAGGAGCCCTCTAAACTAAATTAAAAAATCTAAATTAAATTTTGTTGAAGAGAAAGTCCCAAAATCGGATTATTTTTACATTTTTCCCCTTTACAGGACCGAGGTTTATTTTTTTTAGATCAACATCTTTTTCATTTACGTAGATCAAAACTTTACGTTTTGTTGTGGATTTATCAAAAGGCGCAAGTTCTCTTGCGATATTTTCATTATTGAGTTCATAACATATTTGATAGTCAGTATCTGTTGTTTCGCTGTAAAAATCTATTTCTTTCCCATTTTGTTTGAAATAGACTGTTTCTCATCTTCTGATGAGTTCTCATAAGATGATTGTTTCTAGTCTTTTTCATTCATTCCCCTCTGAACCGAGCATATTGAAAAATGCCGTATCATAGAGGTACAATTTATTGAATCATCTTACTTTTGTGTAAATATTTGTTACTTTTTTAAATAAAAAGACATTTTGAAGGTATTCTGTATAATTGTAGAGTGTATCTTTGCTTACAGCTATGTTTTGACTTTTGAGATCTTGATATATCTTGTTGATGTTCACTTCTTTGGTTGTAGCATCCAAAAGTCTTTTAATCAAATATTTCAAAACATATTCTTCTCTGATAGCGTATCTTTCTTTGATATCTTTGTAAATAAGTACTTCAAAATAATCTTTGATCAATCAGAGTTTGATTGTTTTGTCTGCTATAAGCGTAGGCTCTGGATATCAACCATAAAGAAGATATTCTTGAAAAAAACTTTTCAAGACTCCTGTTTCTTTAAAACTATATATTTTTTTCTTCGCAAATTTTTTGAAATCCAAAAATTCACAAAACGATAATGGCAGAATAAATTGTTGGTAAAATCTGCCTCTGAGTTGTGTCGCTATTTCGCTAGAAAGTAGGTGAGAATTACTTCCACTTACGAATATCTTGTATCATTTGTTAAATAGTCACAAGAGTCATGGTGTGAAGTTAGTAACTTCTTGGATTTCATCAAAAATAAAAAATGGAGTTAATTTTGGATAAAGTTCATAAAAACTTTCCACGATTTTGTTGAAATCTACTTTTTTGTCTACAAATTCGCTGAAATCCAAAAATACAATCTGTTCTAGTTTGAGTTTTTTTTGCTTGATAAGTTTTTGAGCTATTTGAAGCATAAAGAAAGTTTTCCCAGCTCTTCTTGGTCATATAAATGAAACGATTTTGTTGAGTTTCAAAATATCATAACTAAAATCTATCTCTCTTTCTATGATTTTATTGTTTTTTACCTTTTCTTGTCCTTGAAGGATATATTTTTCGAACATTGGAGAAGGAATGAAATACTAAAACTTTCCCTGTATGTAAGGAAAGATTTTGAAAAATCAAGTCCATGTTGTGAGGAAAGTTTGGGACTAATTGTAATCATTTTTTCATGACTTTTTCTCATTTTTCAAAAGATTCTTTTGAAATCACATGAAACACCAGTTCCCACCTAGCTAAACAAAGTGGCAAAAAATTTGCTTTTTTTCGAGGGGGGGGGGATATAATTAGATAGTAATTATTTTACCTTTTAAATTTATACAAATGACTAATTCAAAAAACAAAGTTGAAGTAAAAACTGAACTAAAAGCAAAAACAGATGAACTTGTGTCAAAAGATAAAGAACTTTTTGCTAATTTATCTAAAGAAGAAATCACAAAAGAGAAAAAAAGAACGTGCTAGAAAATTTAGAGAGGAGAATAAGTGATTGTTGAATGATTTGAAAACCGACAGAAAAGAATCAAAAGAAAGCTGAGAAGCTACAGAGTGGCTTAAGAAACAAGATTTTTATAAAGAAGTAGCAGAAGAAATGTACTCAAAGATAGGGGACTTTGGTTTTATGAGCTATTTAGAAAGAGACCCTAATAAATTAAAAGCTATTTTAGTAAAAAAAGATATATTTAAAGATGTTAACCCTAGAAAATTTGCAACTGATATGGATGCAGAGATTGCGTTACAAAAAGTTGCTCCTCATTTGTTTATGTTTGAATATAATGATGAATATAATGTTTTAGTTAATGGTGAACAAAAACAGTTATATCGTCTAGCACATAAATCTTCTAATACATTGCGTGTTCCAATTGAAGGTACGGACGATTGTGTTTTTATTGAGATAAATACCCATATTATGAAAAATTTTAAATTAAATAAAGCAGATTAGTAATAATTTACAAAAATTATGAACAACACCACCTCGCATAAGCGGATTTGACTGCTCATTTATTTTCATTGTTCATGCTCATTACTTCATGGTCGGATTTCTTCTAAAAAAATCTAAATTAAAATAAAAAGAGGGCTCCTTCATTTTTTTTTTCTTATTTTCTTTTTTGCTAATCCAAATGGGGATATATCATCTAACGTTTGCTTCTGTAACGACGCAGCTGCCGTTCCTTAAAAAATTTATATTTCGGGCAGTGTGTAGGACAGAAGCTCGTATACCAATATTGAAACAAATAATGTTAATCAATATATATTTTCTAGTACTTTTATTTCCTAACCCAATTATCATGTAATAGATAACAATAATAGTCATAGAAATATGTATGG
>Ga0172379_10003629_pt1 | contig 24193 bp, 30 predicted proteins | sample GrowelOW334metaG_FD_119756 | JGI IMG/M metagenome (GOLD analysis project Ga0172379, IMG submission 119756) | Groundwater microbial communities from an aquifer near a municipal landfill in Southern Ontario, Canada - Groundwater well OW334 metaG | ecosystem: Environmental > Aquatic > Deep...
GCAACAATTAATCGATCTTATCGATCAGAACCCGATCGCCGGTATCGTTTTTTACGTCTGGGTGATGGTCTGGAAAGGCTACGCCCTGTGGAAGGCCGGCGGCCGCAAAGAAAAGTACTGGTTCATCGCTCTTTTGGTCATCAATACGCTCGGCCTCCTCGAAATCCTTTACATCTTCATTTTCAGCAAAGATGAGATCATGAACCGGCTCAAGGCGAAGTTCAAAAAAACGCCGGCGACCGGCATCGAGCCGCCGAAGTCCGTTTAACATTCAATCATCAATATGGCGAAATTAAGAATCGCGCTGCTTGCCGGCGGTGTTTCCAATGAAAGGGAAGTATCCCTCAAGACCGGTGATAAGATTTTCGAAGCGCTTGACCGCGACAAATACGAGGTGACGCGTTTTGACCCGAAAACCGATCTGGCCGCATTTTTTAATGAGGCCACGGCCGGCAAGTTTGACCTGGTCTTTCCGGCTCTGCACGGCCCCTACGGCGAGGATGGACGGCTACAGGGCATGCTCGATATGCTCAGTCTGCCTTATGTCTTTTCCGACTGTTTATCCAGCGCCATCGCCATGGACAAGATAAAAACCAAGCTGGTCGCGCGCGCGGCCGGTCTGACGCTCGCTCCCGATATCCGGATCGGAAAACATGATGCCTTTGACACGAAAACCGTCATGCTCAAACTGTCTCTGCCGATCGTCGTCAAACCGGCAGATTCGGGCTCCTCGGTCGGCGTCACCATCGCTCAAAACGAGACTGAACTCAAGCGGGGTATCGATGAAGCCTTCCGTCATGCCGCTACTGTCTTGCTCGAAAAATTCGTGAAAGGCAGGGAATTCACGGTGGCGGTGATAGGTAAAGAGGCTACGACGCGCGCCCTGCCAGTGGTCGAAATAATCCCGAAAATTTCCGCCTGGTTCGACCATAAAGCGAAATACGAGGTCGACGGCAGCGAAGAAGTCTGCCCGGCCGAGATTCCGGACGCTATCCGCGACCGTCTGCAGAGTGAAGCGATCAAGGTCTACCGTGCCATCGGCTGCAAGGATCTGGCGCGCGCCGATTTCATCTGGTCGGAAGCGGAAGATAAGTTATATTTCCTCGAAATCAACACTATCCCGGGTATGACCGCGACCAGTCTCGCTCCCCAGGCTGCCAAAGCCGCCGGCATGGAGTTCAGTGAGTTTTTGGATAAACTGATCAAAGGAGCTAAAAAACAATAAACGTCATCAATTATATTATATGAGTCCAGAAAATATTTTGCGTATTATAATTATTACAATATATTTCAGTCTGTTAATTTATTATATTTCAAAATATAAAAAAGAATTTATTAAACTTATTTTCTTTTCGACATTCGTCTCTATGATAACCGCGATGATTAATTTTATATTGATGATCTATAATTTTAATCAATCCATCACGAATTTCTTTTTCGGCGAAAACCTGCCCGCTCAGTTCTATATATCTTTGATCATATCATTTAAAAATGTGTTATTATTTACCGGAGTAACCGTTTTAATATCTATTATTATCATGTTATACAAAGGATTTCAAGATAATTTTTTAATAAACAACTATAAAAAAATTATCCCCGTGGTATTACTAAGCTATCTGATCTATTATGTCTGGCCACTTTTTTTCATACTATTTATTTTATCAGAAAACCCTTTGTCAACATAATTGTATTGTGAATTAAATATTCAATAACTCTTAACATCAACATAAAATCAGGAGCTTTCAACAATGTTCAACCGCACTAAAAATATCCGCTTAAGCGTGAAAACGAGTATAATCCTCCCCTGCCAAGGGGAGGTGCCCGAAGGGCAGAGGGGTATTTGTCCGCCACCAAAAACCACCCCGGCCTACGGCCACCCCTCCTTAGAAAAGGAGGGGATAATCCAAAATCTAAAATCCCAGATCTAAAATGTTCAACGATGTTCAACCGCACTAAAAATATCCGCCTGAGCGTGATCAAGCAGATGGAACTGGCCGCGTCTACCTATCCGGACGTGGTCTCTTTAGCTCAGGGTATTCCGAGCTTCGATACGCCTGATTTTATCAAGGGCAGGGCCAAAAATGCCCTGGAACGGGGCGTAGTGGCCAAATACTCGCTCTCCCCGGGTCTGCCCGAGTTAAGAGAAATGGTCGAAATATCGCTAGCGCGCGAGGGTATGTTTTACGACTGGCAAAAAGAGATCCTGATCACCGCCGGTTCGATCGAAGGCATTACCGCTGCGATTTTTGCCATCACCGAACCGGGTGAGGAAATAATCCTGCCCACCCCGACCTATACGAGCTACCGCGAGGTCATACGTCTGGCCGGCTGCGAACCGGTCTTCGTACCGCTCAACGAAGAAAAAGGCTGGGCCTTCGAGCTCTCTGCCTTCGAAGCGGCGATCACGCCCAAGACCCGGGCGATCTTCTACTGTAATCCGAACAATCCGACCGGTACGATCTATTCCCGTGAGCAACTCATGGGTTTGGCGGAACTGGCCAAAAAACATGACCTATTCCTGATCTCGGATGAAGTATATAAAGATTTCGTCTACGACGGGAGCAAGCCGCTATTCAGTCTGGCGCAGATTCCTGAATTACGGGAACGAGTGATCAGAATTTTCAGTTTTTCCAAATCGCATGCCGTCACCGGCTGGCGCATCGGCTACCTCCACACGGACGAATCGGTCTTGAAGGAAATCCTTAAAGTCCATGACTCGCTCGTCACCTGCGCGCCGGTCATCTCCCAATACGCCGCGCTAGGCGCTCTGGAGATGAAGGACGAAGATCTGGACTGGTATATCGCCGAATACGCCAAGCGGCGGGACGTCATCTGCGGCCGGCTCGACCGCCTGAATCATGTCTTTTCGTACGTTCGTCCGGAAGGGGCGTATTTCGTCTTTCCGCGGATCAACCCGGATGTGATGCAAAAATATTTCCCGGAAAGTCTGGATCGGGACTGGGGAGCGGACAGGGAAGACAATAGCTGGAAATTCTGCCTGTCACTGCTGGATCGTATCCAGGTCGCGCTCGTACCCGGTATCGCCTTCGGCCCGGCCGGGGCAGGGCATGTCCGCCTGAGTTTCGGCCGGAGCGAGGCCGATATAAACCGGGCATTCGATAGGATGGATGAATTTTTTAAAAATAATTATTCTAATTAACCTAATTATTCTAATTACTCTAAATAATTTCTAATATCTAAAACTTAAAATTATTAGACATTAGGATTTAGCTAGGTCAATTAGTATAATTAGAACAATTAGACATTCTGAAAATGAAATCCGTATTCAAGCTTTTTCTAAAATACTATCTAAAATTCATAACAAAATATGTTTTAATGGTGCACCGTCCGACCGTTATCGCCATCGCCGGCAGTACCAATAAGACCTTTATCAAGGATGAAGTGAACCGATGCCTGCGCGCGGCCGGCTTGTCAGTGCGCTCCAACCCGCGCAGTTTCAATACCGAAATCGGCCTGCCGCTCGCCATTCTTGGGTTGCCGAGCGGCTTCAACTCCTACTCCGCCTGGCTGCCGATAATCGCTCAAGCCGCCAGATCCGTCTTCAAGACCGATTTTCCGGAATATCTGGTTCTCGAGCTCGGAGTTGCCGACGCGGGCGATATGAAATTCCTGCTATCCATAATCGAGCCGGATATCTCGATCATCGGCGACATAACCCAGCGCTATCTTGAAGGTTTTGCCGATATGGACGAGCTGGTCGGCGAATACGAACTTCTGGTCAAGCGGACTGATGAGCGCGGCTTAGTCATTCTGAATAACGACAACCTGCGGGTGCGCGAACTCAAGAATCTGGCCCGCGCCCGCGTTGTCACCTTCGGTCTTGAACCAGGCGCTGACTGGCAGGCGAAGGATATGAAAACTGACGTATCGGGTCAGACTTTTACGCTTGCAGGAGAAAGCGGATCAAAAGCCATAAGGACGGCTGGCCCGGGGCGACATCATATATCAGCTTCTCTCGTCGGACTGATAATTGACCATCATGTGGGGCAAAAGCAAAAAATTCAAGAAAACCTATTACGTCCCGAAGCGTCGCGGTAACCCTCTGTTCCGGCAGGCGAACCGGCCGAGTCATTACCGATCGGACGTCGATTGGCTCACTCGGCTTTACGCCAGTCTGTTTTTCGTGATTCTCACGAGCCTCGGCTATCTTTTTTTCTATTCGCCCTTATTCGCCGTTACCGCCTTCGAAGCGACTGGCGCTGAAAAACTTTCCGCCGATGATATTACCGGGCTGGCTCGCAGCCAGTCAACTCTCTCCCGCTGGCTCATCTTCCGGCAGAATAACATCTTCATGTTCGACACGGAAAAACTGGCGGCCGATCTGCGCGCCAAATATGTCTTTCAGGACTTAGCCGTAAAGAAAAAAATCTTCGGAAAAAAAATCAACATCGTCTTTACGGAAAAGACTTATTCACTGGTCTGGCAGGAGGGAGGAAAATATTATTTTATCAATCGCGACGGCACGATTGTCGCCGAAATCGATCCGCTCCAGCTGACCGGCAACAAGTATCCCTTGATCGAGAACGAAGCCGGACCGGCCGTGGATCGAGACAGAAAAATATCCGGTCAGGAAGAAAAGATCGGCTTCATCATGAGCCTGGACACGCGTTTAGCCGCGATTGAGCCGAAGATAGGGGTCTTAAAATATTCTGTCCGGAATTCTGAAGATTCGACGGTACGTGTCATCGCTTCAGGAACGCCGGCCTTGCTTTTCAATGCCAAGGAAAACCTCGACACTCAGCTCGATAAACTGGTAGCTATCATCAAAGAAAAATTGAAGGCTGACTTCATAAAAAAAGAATATGTTGATTTAAGATACGGAGATAAGGTATACTATAAATAGTTAATATTTAACTTCGCCCAAGACCGCTACCGGCATAGAGCAGGGAAGCCGGCGGGGCAAAGCGACATAAATATGAAATCCAAGGAGAACGCTAAAAAAACGCCGACCATGTCGGGTTGGCCTTCTAACCCGATCAGGCTCAAAACATTTTTAGACAAAAATCCCACGCTCTGGGCTGTCGCCTGGGCGATTCTCTGGCGTATCTGGGTCATCGGTTTCGGAATCTATTTCTCAGCAATCATCGTCGTAACGATTTTGATTGGCTTCGCCCGCGGACTCGCTTTCCTCCTCAGTTGAGAAAAAATAGTATATCAGGACATAAAAGATCTATTTAGACAATAGATTTTTTATTTTGTTCAAATCCAGTAACCGACATAGGAGCTTTTAGGCTATCATTATGAAAAATATGTAACATTTTCTTTGTTGGTTTGTATTATATTGCGAAACATAATTTATATATAACTAATATGAACACTATGAAAAAACGCATCATGATCTTATTCGGGGTCATCGGCCTACTGATCTTAGCGCCGATCGCCTTGGCCGCTGACACCAGCGCGCCGACGACACCGACCGGGGTGGTGGCAGTCGGTCTGGACCTGGACACAATTTATGTACATTGGCTGCCTTCCAGCGACGATACTGCCGTGACCGGTTATCGCGTCTACCGTGACGGGGCAACCGCGCCGATCGCGACCACTACCGCTCTCAATTATTATAACAATGGCCTGACAGCTTCAACGACATATTCATACCAGATTTCAGCGGTCGACGCAGCCGGAAACGAATCCGTTAAATCGGCTGCCGCCATCGGTACGACCTTGCCGGACACGGCCGCACCGACTGTTCCGACCGGTCTAGCCGCGCTGGTGATATCCACTGACCGCGTAGATCTGTCCTGGGGTTCCTCGACGGATAATGTTTCGGTAACCGGCTACAAGTTATATCGCGATGGCAGTCAGATCGCGACGACTTCCGGCCGGACTTATTCTGCAATCGGCCTTACCGCATCGACCACCTACTCATTCGCGGTTGCGGCCTTTGACGCCGCCGGCAACACTTCAGCTCTGACTCCGGCCGTAGCGGCGACAACCTTGTCGACGGCCGACCTGACACCGCCGAGCGTACCGACCGGTCTGTCATCTGCCGCGGTCTCGAGCTCCCAGATCAACCTGACCTGGACCGCTTCGAGCGACAATATCGCGCTTGCCGGATATAAGATCTACCGCGATAACCTGGAAATCGCCACCTCAGTAACTAATGCTTATTCGAATACCGGACTGACCGCTTCCACTACTTATACTTACGCGGTCGCGGCCTACGATTATTCCGGCAACACCTCAGACCGCTCCGCCTCGTCATCCGCTACCACCTTCACGGCCAGCACGCCGACTCCGACCACTACGGCAAAAATAATCGTCATCGGTAATGCAAATGGCGGACGGCTCATAAATCTGCGCTCCAACGCCAAGATCAAAGTCGTGGTGCTGGGCGGTAAGAGCTTCAAAGTCGCTGATATCGATCGCAAAACTGTCACCTTCGCCGGCGCTCCCGCGGTCAATCATTGGCGGTTATGGAAGAATCGCGACCGCTTCATCGACCGGGTATTCGAATTCCGCGCCCGTGACATGAAGGACCTGATGGGTATCGCCACGACGACAGCCACCTCGGTCGAAGCGACCTTTAAGGCCACGACCGTCGCCGGCGTGCAAATCGAGCTAAAAACCACCGTCCGCGTAAAAGGACTTAAGGAATGGAAACATGACCGCGAAGATGAACGGGCTAAAGAGGAAGCTAAAAAGTTGAAAGAGGAAGCCGAACATCGAGCGGAAAAACTGAAAGAAGAGACCAAAAAACAGCAGGAGATTCTGCGCGAGCAGATAAAGAAAGATCAGGAAAAACAACGTGACGAGATCAAATCCTTAAAAACTGACCTTAAAGAGATCAATAGCCAATATAAATCAGATATCAAAGATTTGAAAAATAATGTATCAGAAAAGATCAAGGATTTGAAAGTCGATCAAAAGATAAACGATAAAAGAGGGAAGAGCAAAAACAAAGGTAATGATGATTGATTCTGCCTCCCCAAGCCGGCAGAAACCGGCGATTAATATAGCAAAAACTTCTCCTGATCCCTATAGACGGAGAAGTTTTTGTTTATGCGCGACTGGCTTAAGCCTCTTTTAAAATACATCAATTGTGCTATAATTATATGATTAAAGCGCTTATATGGGAAACAATAAATTTTTTTCGTCAGAGGAGGCGAAGGCTGTCGGTGAACAGCTCGGCATAACCTGGGAAGATTATGATGTCGAGCAATTCCGCATGGGTCTGGATGTTGAATTGGAACACGGCACGCGCGGCGATGCGACCAATATCACGGATAATGATCCGGTCATCACCGGCAAGATCGCCCTGGCACATCTTAGTGAATTTCCCGATTATTACACCCGCCTCGCCAAGATGGAAAAGGAAGCGGATGAATTTTGGGGCGTTGAAGCTTGACAAACATTAATATTTATGCTAAGATAAGCATAAATATTTACTTTTAGCTTCAATTTAGCGATAAATATGGAAACGACATTCAGAATCGTATTTTTTCTTGGGGTTTTAATATTTTGTTTTGTCATTATCGGGATATTTTTGTTGCTGATTAAGTTGGCTTTCATCTTTACCGATCAGGTCCAGATTATGGGCATATTGATGATGCCGGCCAATCAATAAACAGCCAAAAGAAATATCCGAACGCACACTTGAGCCCGAAACATAAGTGTGCTATATTTATACTATATAGCTTCGGTTAATCTACATTACGCGAACCTATTATAAATGAAAAAGCTCACCTACCCTTTAAGGCGGATGAGCTTGAAAAACGGCTGTGTGTCCGTGCACCTCAGAGCGTGCCGAGCCTTAGGCTTTCCTGGTTGAGCCAGGCTCCGATCTGTTGTGGATTCTCGAACACGAGCGTAGGATTCAGCTCCACGGCATTGGCTTTTTGAGCAAACTCGACATACCGTCTCTGGTCGGCCTCCTCTTTTATCCAATACGGTATGCCATTGGACGCATCAGGATTGATAATGACCATGCAGCCCTTTTGCCATTTCCCGATCTGCCCGTCCCTGGGCGCTCCCCTGGGTTCGAAATAGGCAAAAGCCGTCTGGCAATCGCCTCCCACCGACTCGACTACGTATCGGTCGCGTTTCCTCCAGAAGTAGTTAAAATACCATTCGATAAATGCGAGAATGAACATTGTTACTAATCCGATGATGATGCCGAAGACAGATATGGCTGTAATCGGTGCCACAATCCAGAGGTCTGCCTTTGAATAGCCCGACTCCGCCATCTCACCACCCAAAATTATGGACAGCATAAAAACCATTGCGCAGCCGACCAGAATCACCCAACAAATATTCTTCCAATTCCAAACTCTTTCCAGGCTATGCAACATGGCATTCCCTCCTCATATGTATTTGCAAGCATCAATCAAGCAATCGTTGTATTAAATCATTAATCTAAAAGAGAGTCAACCGTCATGAAAAGCCAAAATACCATCGTGAAGTATCTGCCGGACTTTCTTGATTATCTCGAAATCGAGAAAGGTCTGGCGGCCGAATCGCAAAAAAATTACGCCCGCTTCCTGCGGAAATTTTTTACCTGGCTCAAATCGGTAGAACTGGAGAGCCTGAAACCGTCGCAATTGACGGCAGACCATATCTGGAAATACCGCCTTTACCTTTCCCGTTCTTTAGGGCCGACCGATGCTCCCTTGAAAAAAAGCACGCAAAACTACTATCTGATCGCCCTGCGTAACTTGCTGGCCTATTTCGTAGAAAAAGACATCGATTCCCTGCCCCCCGACAAGATAAAATTAGCCAAGGACAAAGGCGACAAAGAGATAAAATTCTTAAAACTCGATCAGCTTGAACGCTTGCTTTCCGCGCCTGACGCCTCGACACCGGCCGGTGCGCGCGACCGGGCAATTCTTGAATCACTATTTTCGACCGGTCTGCGTGTAGCTGAGCTGGTGCGCCTGAACCGCGACCAGTTGCGAATCAGACCGGCGACTGATTTTCTTGAGATAAGCGTGGTCGGCAAAGGCTCGAAGATCAGGACGGTCTATTTTTCCGAGCGCGCGGTTCAGTGGCTCAAAAAATATCTGGAGGCCCGCGATGATCTGGACGCTGCCCTGTTCGTGAACTTCAATCTCGGTAGCAAGGATAGCTCGTCCCGCCGCTTGTCGATCAGAAGCATCGAGAACATTGTAAAGAAATATATCGTCATGGCCGGTCTGCCGACTAATTCGACGCCGCATACTTTGCGTCACTCTTTCGCGACCGACTTACTCGCCCAAGGCGTCGATCTGCGGCTCGTCCAGGAATTTCTCGGCCACTCTAACATCGCCACCACCCAGATCTACACCCACGTCACCAATAAACAGCTTCGCGATGTTCATAAAAAATTCCATAGCGGTGAGAATTTTAAAGCCTGATACCTCCCTGCCCCGATACCTATCCTATGATTTGCCCATCTCCGGAAAAGTTTACGGTCGTATTTCAGCGCACCTCGATGAAGCGAGCGGGCAAGGTTTTTTGCCCGGCAAAAAGAGCGAGCAAATCGGGTAGTAAGCAATCTCGCCGGGATTGCGAACGGCGCTGAAATATGATCGCAAGCGTAATTTTTAAAAAAATACAATTTATGTTAAGATGATGATATATGAAAACATTCATCCGTAGCATCATTTTCAATCTGTTTCTGACGACCATCTCTTACCTTCTCCTTTCCGGCACCATCAAGGTCTATTCCTTCGGCAAGCCGGTCATGGTCGTCCTGATCATAACCTACCTCTCCTTCATCATCTCCGTCGTTACCGGCCTAGCCTATGGTTACTATTCAAGTAAGACCGTTTCGAAGAACAAGCTCGCCAGCCAGGTCCTGACCCACGACTATAACGCCAAGATCGGAACGGTCATGGTCATCGTCCTATACTTTTCTTTTTTCTATCTGCGTTTCTTCGGTTTCAAGGAACTGGGCACCTATGCCTTCTATTGGACTTTCATCATCCTCTATCTCCTCTTCAACTCGATCCTGCTTCTCTATAACTGGATGTCGGTCGCGCTCAAGATAAGATTGCATCTGACTTAATTTCATATAAATATTAAGTACTAAACACGCAAAGGCGTGTTTTTTATTTGATTACCCACATTCAATTTTGTATTTGCATTCTAAATGCGAGCATGGAAAAATTTAAGTAGAGTTCGAGCTGAAGACGAGGAGAAAATTTTATGTCTGAGCCCCGCCGCGGCGGGGCGAGTTTAAAATTTTCCCTACGGCTGAAGCGAAGGACTCACTTAAATTTATTCCCTGGCTCGCGATTTTTTCGTTCTTTTTTCTAAAAAAAGAACCGCTGGCCGCGCAGGCCCTGCCGGAGGCGATTAAATAATCTCTTCTATATTTCCAACTTTGATAGAAATAAAAACACCCCGGTTTCCCGGAGCGTTTTTTGGAAATGTTTTATTTCAATTTTATTTCCAGGCTTGATATGCCTAACTCGAGGTTCAGATCGATCTTCTTCTCAGCCAGATCATAGTTGACGGTCTTAAATGTCGAATCATCGACCTGCTCGAAACCTTCCAGATTCCGTGAAGTCATGGTTGATTTAAGAACCAGCTTGGCGCCGACCGTTGCCGGCAATTCGATGATAACATTACTGGCGCCGGCTTTGATGCTAACCCTGCTCGTTTTTGCCTTATCACCCAGCGCCAACTTGAGACTGGAAGCGCCCGAGCTTATGTTCAGCTTTTCAAGTACGACGCGCGTCAGATCGAATTCAAGTTCAGCGGCTCCGGTATTGATTTCCAATGTTACGGGGACCTCGCGGGTCAGGACCAGATCGAGATCGTTCGCGCCCCGGCCGAACATCATGCCGCCGCGTCCGACCGTATCCATGGTAACGATCTGCCTGGTTCCCTCAAGCTTAGAATCAGTGATCAAATCGGCAATACCTGAACTGAAGGTTCCGCTGGCCAGTGCGTCGCCGCCGCCCTTGAGAATGATCTTACCGGCTCCGCCGTTCATACTGATGTCAGCGGCCTTTGCGGCAGGATCACGCGCGATTCCGATATCCGTAGTCGTAACCTGCCCGAAATCAAAATTCTCTCCGCTCTGGATCCGGTTGCCCTGTGTCGGCCACATCATCCGGCTCATCCCCGGTAGGCTGCCGAAAATGACCATCAAAACGGCCCCGACCAGCAAGATGATCAGAATCACGCTAATTATGCCGGAGAGCCAGCCGCGTCCGGTCATGAGCGACAGGCCGGCAACGATGATCAACAACGGCCAGATTAAGGACCAGTTAAAATGCAGATCGGCCGGCAGCCAGCCGGCGTTGCGGGCCAGATAGAACAAACCGATCACTAAGACCAGCAGACCGAAAAAAAGACGGCCGAAATTGAAGCCGCCGCAGCAATGATGATGACCATAGTGCGAATGCCCGTGGACCGACGCTCCGCCCGATTCCCGCGGTTGCGGGTTCGCGGCGTCATTTTCTTTATTATCTTTCAGCATATGTTTGATGGATTATTTCTTTACGAATGTTAAATAGGCTCCGAAAAGAATGATCAGCATCGGCCAGATCAGGCCCCAATTGAGCCAGCTGAAGAAATGCGGCGCGATCCTTTGCAGTAATATTACCAAGCCGATAATGACGATGGTGATGCCCAAAATATTCCTCAGATCCCCTTCCCTGCCGTTTTCTATCTTTACCTCGGCGGCCATTTTTCTGGCTTTTTCGCCGACCTCGTCCGCGAATTCCTTGATCTTCTCTCCCCGGTCGATCGCAACTTCGGGACCGGGCTCATTCGGTACGATCATTGCCAGCGCGATATATAAAATAAGACCCGCGCCGTTAGCGAAGGTTAAAAGGACGAACAGTATCCGAAAGAGCGTGGAATCGATATTGAAATGTTTGGCCAAACCGCCGCAAACGCCGAAAAAAATCCGGTCGGTGCGCGAACGATAGAGCTTATTTACTTGCTCGTTCATAATCGTATTCTTAATAATTAGGCCATCCTTGTATTTATTAGAATAACACGTTTTTTCTGCAAATGCAAGCAAAAAAACAGATGCGGAAAGAATCCAACTTTCAGTAATCCGATTCAATATAGATAGATCTGTCTGATCTCTTTTATTCTCTGGCGGTACTCCGGGATGGTTTTTCCGACCAGCGACCAAAAGCGTTTTGAATGGTTGAATTCCTGCAGATGGCAGAGTTCGTGGACGATGATATAGTCGGCCTGAGCCGGAGTCAGGAACAGAATTTTAAAATTATAATTCAGATTCCGCCTGATCGAACAGCTGCCCCATCTCGTCTTCTGCATCTTGATCGAGATACGGTTGATATCTAAGCCGTAAAACTGATTGAAATGATCGAGACGATCCTGTATGAGTTCGCGAGCCGCTTGCTTATGCTTGAGATAATTGCGGCGTCCGCCCGGCAGGCTCGCGGCAGCCGGCCGGCTGCGGAACCAAGCAAGACGATCAAGCAGCCAACTGACATTTTCACGGATAAACCGTTCGACTTTGCTGTCGCTGATCCAGCGCGGCGCGGTCACAACTACGCTTGAATCGCAAAATACGGCTAATCGAAGCCGCTTAGATCGATTATTTTTCTTGAGGCGATATTTTATTTCTTTTTCATGATAAACCAGTGTTCGTTCCATACCGTCATCATATCAACAGGCGCCATCGCGGTCAAAAAGAAAGCCGCCCAGTGCTGCCGGGCGGCGTTTTAAATCGCGGAACGAGCTTACGCTACTTCCTCCGTTTCCGTGCCTTTTTCAAGTTCATGAACTTGGCGTGAATCGTCTCGGCGGATACGATACGGCCGCACGGAACCGGGTAAATATCCATGCGTACATCGTGTTCGCAGAACGCCTCGATCAGGTCATTCACATATGACCCTTCACCGTCGTTGTAGAAAAGCATCAGGCTGGGACGCCGTTCGCCGTTGTCACAAGCCGTAGGCTCGGATTCGGCACGGATATCCACAGCCGCGGTCTTCTCCATCCCCAGTCCCTTGAGAATGGCATTCAACTGCGTTACGAATGCAATCCCATTTTTGGCGCGAATCTCGATGAGCATCATCGTAGCCACCTCCTTGGCGGTTTTCGGGGTTGGTATACGTGTCACGAAACGCAAAACGCGATATCGTGGGAATATTTTATGTATTCGCGGTATGCGCGATTCTGCCGATCATAATAAAGATCGATGTTTCAATATATAATATTTTTGTGTTTCGGTCAATGACACCCGGACCGTGAATATGAAAAAGGCGCCTACTCATTGGCAGACGCCCTGTGTTTTCTTTCAAGCCGCTTGCTGGCCCGGATGCCGATCGACGCCTGATAGGCTAAAATCGCGGCCGCTGAAAAGATCGTCATCCTTGTCTCATCATAGATACCGTCAAAATACGAGTAAACCGCCGTGCCGACGACCACTGAAAGGAAGATTCCGAACAACCACCAGCTGGCGATCCTGGCTATCCTGAACCGCGCAATGGGATCCAATAGCCCCTCCTCCCGAAATGATATATTATCTTATTCTGCTTTTTTTATCCTTTTCGCCCAGACGCGGTCGATATAGACCAATCTCCACCAGAACCGCCCGAGCAAGAAGCCACCGAGCGCGCCGAGCGCCCAGATGGTATATGAAATAACCGGCAACAAGGCACAGCCATGATAAAAGACTACCCTTCTTCCCTGCTCGGTCATGAGAGACAGATAGGTCATTTCTATGACTGTGTGCGCGATAAAACTCAATAGCAGGCCGAGAATGGTCGCGGCGATCAGATACATGATCTTTTTCAGTTTTGTCGGATTACCCGGCGCGTCCAAAAACATAAATTATTAAACTTTATTTTTGTCATTATTCTGCTTGCGGAAAAGATAATATGAATAGGCGACGGTGAACATGCCTACCGCGAAGATCGGAATGACGAAAAAGAATAATCCGTATTGGCCGAAAAAAAGCCCGAGCAGAGAGAAGACCGCCGCCGCTTTGAACAGCTTGCCGCCGACCGCCGAGCTGGTGCGTCTTGTCCCAAATCTCGTCGCTCGACAGCGTCCAAGGCGTGCGGATGCCGACGAACCAGTTGCGTTTGGCATTTTGGGTGAGCACGCCGACCCCGTAGAAAAGTATCGCCATCGGCGGCAGCATGGCAAATGAGAAATTGAAGTATATGCCCAGATTCCAGGCGATCGACAGTCCGTGGATATAACCCATGAAGAGCATGATCAGGATGATGAAGCCGTCAAAATACCGTCTGAATTTCTCATAATTTGCTTTCAACGGATCGATTTTCGGCAGTAACAAAAACAACATAGCCATGGCCGAAATAACGACCGGCATAAGGAACGCACCCCAGAACCGGCTCATATAGCCATCCACCACGCCCGCCGCGTTCCAATGGGAAGCTACCCGCTCGGGCAGTCGAGGATAAAAGTAAAAGGAGACCGCGAACGATAAGACGATGAGCAGCAAGATGACTTTTTTTGTGTGTTTCATAGATTCGATTTGCCGTTCAGGCAGAAGGCGCGGCAGGAGTAGTCGGCGCGCTCTTGTTCGCGCCTTTCATCTTGTAATATCCGACCGCGATCGGAATGATCAAAGTCAGCGCGTAATAAAGATACACGTCCGGTTTGTAATAGCCATCTGCCGGCTTGAAAGCCTTGACGATAAAAATATAATCGAGAACTGCCGCCATCAGCGTCCATATGACGGCCAGGCCGATATAGCAGGTGAAGGAATCCCTTTCAATCTTTTTTAGAACCACCCAGATAGTGATTGCAGCGCCGATCGGCATGATTACCCAGCCGAGCATAGCCACCGGCACGAAAGCGATAAGCACTATGCCTAACACATAACCGATCAGCCAAAGCACGAATCCCCAGCTGAAAGTCGACTTCAATACTTTTTTTATATCCTTGGGTTTTGATATTTCCATAAATATATTATCGCCCGCCCGCGTCTAAACAGCTTCGATGAAGACCGCCAGCCCGCAGGCGCGGCTGTTTTAAGCCTTATTTTTTCTGACCCTCATCGCCCCGACGGCGCAAAACACCAGGCCGACTATACCGAAGGCCGGATGGACCTCACCCCATTGAAAAATATAACTTATCGCGTTCACGAGGATCATGATGAAACCGACGATGGCCATCACTAATCCGGAAATTTGCTCTTTTTTCATATTATTCAATATAAATATGGTCAGCGCGGGACAGCCTGCAATTTCATTATAACGTAAATCTTGGCTAAAATCAATAAAAAACACCGATGGCCGGCATCGGTGATCACTCAACTTTGTCTTCTTTTTTCTTGAGCACTTTTTCCACTAGTCTTCTGAAATTCGGAAACAGTTTTATCGCATCCAGGTCGTCGAGTCCGAAAAAACCGATACCATGCGCTTCCTCAGGGTCATGCGCGATCTTTTCCGGGTCGCCGCCTGTAATCCGGCAGATATAAGCCAGGTCATTGTGATAATGGCCATGGACCGGTTCGCGCAAGACAGCATAGGGCAGGTGGAGTGAAATCACCTCCGCCGCTCCGTCAGTCAATGTCTCATCCCTCTCGCTTATGATTTCAACTTCAAGCCCGGTTTCTTCCCTGACCTCGCGGACTACCGCCTCATCCGGCGTCTCATTGTCTTCGACGTGCCCGCCCGGATACAGCCAGACACCCAGCAATTTATGGTGGATCAATAAGACTTTATTATGATGGATGACCAGCCCCGAGGCCGTAAAATGGTTCATGCGATTAAATCGTTTTAATTATTTTTTGACAAGTATCTGTCCAATAAATCTTGTCTGGAAATATAGGCTTCCGCGACCGGTCGTGTTTCTCCGCCAAAATATTCCCGACGCTTCTCGTCACTGACCAAACCGCGGTCGGTAAAACCCAGGGATTCAAGCAACTTGGGGGCTTTAGCCACGATCCAGGAAGTCCCGGTAATTTCCACAATTGTCGGATCGTCTTTAACCATGGCCGCGAGATCAATCAATCCACTTTTCAAAAGATACATCTTTTCTTTCAAGCCTATGCTTTCGCTCGGTGGCACATGAAGATGAATCGTGTTGCCATCCCTGCCATATGATAAGACGTCATTCAACGGTATGAATTTCTTATTGAAATCAATCCTCGTGATTCTTTCAAATTCAACCAGATTTTCAATTTTCAAATGTATCAACGGTTCTAAAATTGGCATCATCGCTTCCGCGAATCGATCGCCATCTTCCGCCAAACAAGCTTTTTCAATATCGTCAAAAGCTCTAGGATTCAATTCCAGTAACTTATCCGAGAATGCGCCCAATTTTTCCTTGACCATCGCTGTGCGTTCCTGGGCGTTCTCTGTCTGGCCATACAAGGTTTTCATGCCTTTGCTCGTGCGATCGGTAAGTTCTGAGTATTGCTTATTTTTTGTAACTGCTGAATCAGCGCCGAATACCGGCTTTTCTGAAGAATTTCTCATATGATTGAAAATATTTCAATTCACTTCATAATCCCAACCCGGCTGCCAGGCTTTGGTCTTGCGCCAATCCTTGGCGAATGCTTCTTTCCAACTCACACCTTTGACAAGAACGTCGAGCGAAAGTTGCGGCGCCTGATGCGCAACCACAGCGACGCTCTTGCCTTCATAATGAGCGCGCAGGAAATCCAAAAAATCATCAATCCTGTCCTTAACCTCTTCGTAGCTCTCGCCATCCGGAAATCTGTCGGCTATGCATCTTTCCTGCATCGGTTCAACGACCGATGACGATTGGCCATTGAATTTTCCATAATTACATTCCCTGAGCCGTTCATCCTGTACCACTCGATGGCTGTTGCCGAAAGTCAGGTTGGCGGAATGGACCGCCCGTGTCAGGTCGGAGCAGAAAACAACGTCGAACTTCTTTCCTTTGATCTTGTCCTTGAGTTCGATCGATTGCCGGACGCCCAGCTCGGATAAATCGACGTCCGACCAGCCCGAAGAGACGCCGTTTTCATTATCTTTAGTCGTGCCGTGGACGAAGTAGGTTATCTTGATCATATGATAATTTTACTTCTATTTTTCTTTTTGTTCAAGAAAATGGGTACCAAAAAAACGAGGGCTTGGGGAAGCCCTCTTTAGCGCCTGGGTGGCACTGCTGTCAGGGATGCTTGGGGTGAAAATTCACCAGAATGCTGCCGCATTCCGTCGGTCTGACCAGCACCCCCTTGATTTTGAAATCGGGGAGCGCTTTGTCAACCTTCGTGAGAATTTCCGGCATCCGGTCGAAGATATTCTTGCCGACGAGCGGACAGGTCTCGCAGACCATGATCGTCAATTCCTTGACGTCGATGTTGGCGGACCTTACGGCGTCGGCGACGCGCTCGAAAGAGCCGTTGTCGCTCATGAGGCTGTCGATCAACTCGGGAACGGAGATGCCTCCCTGGTAATCGACATTCTTTTCCTTTTTCAAATGAACGGCGGGGTTGACTGCAATGCAGCATTTGCTACCGCAACGTACGAGTGCCTTTTTCATAGTCCCTCCAGGATGATGGGATATTGAAAATTAAAGCTATATAAACTCAGTTTTATATAAAATAAAATAGCTTCTGCCGAGCTATTACTTTTTGTCATACTAAATGAATTTTACTGTCTTGTCAAGTTATACGGCTAATGAGCGTTCACATATTACCGGATGAGCAATTTAAGATTTGATGCTCCTTGCCATATGGTCGACGATGGCGTTCAGATCAAACGATGAGCGTTCCCGCTCGCAGGCGGTCTTTTGCGGATCATCATAATTGGCGCACTGCACCGCGTGGATCGTAAATGACAAGATTATCGTCTTGTTGCCCTTCGGGAAGGCGTAAGAATAATCGGTATAGATATTACCGGCGGCCGCGCCGATAAAACCGGTCACACAGTAGCTGCGGGTATCGACCGTCGCCTTTTGGGTCGTACTGGCCCGGCCTTGATCCGCGCCGCCTTCAACGCAGACAAAGGGTTGATCGAGTACTTGGATCTTCGGCGGCCAAGTGAAGGCGTCAATATAAGTAGTAGAAAGTTTTTCAGGATATTTGAAAGTGAGATGACTGGCCGTATCGGTCGTGGTCAACCAGCCGGCCGTAGCCGGATCTTCAACGGTCGTTACCGGCGGGCAAGCCGCGAATTCGCAGTTCTCTCCGATCCTGCCGACGGTTGAGCCGTCCGGGCAGACCTTCGCTTCCTGACTGCAGGCGACCGGACCCGAGGTCGGCTTGCGTCCGAAGAGATCCGGCCTGACAATATACAAAATGCCGACGAGTATCAATAACCCTATTATTACGGATAAAGCCATTTTTCCGCTTGTTCCTTTCGTGATAGTCATATGCCATATTTAGCACCTGCACCGATAGAATGCAAGCCTGGCACCTTGACTGATGACTGAAAATTGGCTAATTTGAATAGAAAGTCAAAAAAATTTCGATCCTTTTTAAAACAACGCCGTATTCTAATATAATAAGGTGATGATCAAGGCTCGCGATTCGAACCGTTAGACTGACTCAGGAGGGAGGAAGCGATGGAGAACGAGAAAATTAGAATTGCCGTACTCGCTTCGGGCAGCGGAACCAACCTGCAGGCCATCATGGACGCCTGCAATCTCGGTACGATACCGGGCGAAGTGGTCGTGGTCGGTTCGGACAAACCGGGAGTGGGCGCCCTCAAGCGCGCGGAGAAAGCGGGCATTCCGACTTTCGTGGTCGACTACCTCGGCCTGCGGCAAAAATATCTCAACAGAGAGATCGAGTGGCCGGAGGATTACAACGCCGAAGACGCCAAGGCGAAGATGGGCGCGGCCGCGGAGCGTCTCGGCAAATACAACGGCTACGACCGCGCAATCGCCGAAGCCGAACTGCTGAAGCAGCTCGCCGTCTACAAGCCGGACCTGCTCGTGCTCGCCGGCTTCATGTGGGTCCTGACTCCCTACTTCATCGACAAATTCAATCGGAGCGAATTCGACCTGCGGATCGTCAACATCCACCCGGCGTTGCTTCCCTGCTTCCCCGGGAAACACGGCTACGACGACTCCTGGAAATACGGTGTAAGGGTCTACGGCTGTACCGTGCACTTCGTGGACTACGGCGAAGACACGGGGCCGATCATCGGCCAGAGCGCCGGCGTCCGCCGAGCAAACATGACCTTCGAGGACTACAAGGACGAAGGGCTGAAGCGCGAATGGCGTCTCTACGCCGACTGCGTCGAGCTGTTCGCCAAGGGCAGGCTCAGGGTACTGCGCAACGAGTCCGGCCGCAAGGTGGTCGAAGTACTCGACTGACCTTCGGGCCAGTCAGGCAAAGCGGGAGTGGACGATATCTGTCCGCTCCTTTTTTTATTCCTTTAAAGCCGCGGCGAGCTTGTCGAAGGAGCCGTTCCAGCCCATGCGCGCGCTTTCGATGTCCGAGGTCAGCATTCCCTCGTGCTTTAACAGCATCTTGGTCTTGCCGTCCATGGAATCCTCCAGCGTCACCGTGACCAGCATCTCCATAGGGAAATCCGCGCTCATGCCGTAATAGGTCGCCGGTACCACCTTGCCTTTTTCGTCGGAAAAGCTGTCGGTATAGACGATCTTCGACGGCCGTTCCAGTTCTTTGTATACTCCGGTATTCCAGTAATCTCTGACCTGAGCGTCTGGGCCCGCCGCGCCGCGCATGCAGTGCAGGAATCTGCCGCCGACACGGGCATCGATCTTCGAGTAGGGCGAGGTGAAAGTTTCCGGCCCCCACCATTTCATCATCCTCTCCGCGTCGGTCCAATACTTCCAGAGCTCTTCCCGCGGCGCGTCAAAGATCCGCACAATCGTCAGCGCCTCACCTATCGTCTTATCTTGGTCATTCTTTTTCATATGTTTGTCTTAAATATTTAGGGAACACAACCTTACTCCTCCGTAAAAAAAAATGTAAATACTCCGCCTGTGCATAAAAAAACACCGGGCTGAACCCGGTGTTTTTTTGAAAATTATAACCGTTAACTTACTGATAATTGCTTCGCCCAGGTGACCGCGCGCGCCAGTTCCCCTTCCTTGAGCGGACCCTGTTTGCCGACCACGATGAAACCTTCCGGGTCAGCCGCCAATTGCCCGCCCATGGTGACGAGCGTCTTAGCGATGCGCGGCGCGGCAAAATTGATCACCCTCATCAGCAGACGCAAGAAAATATTATGATTGCCATGTTCGAATCTCGTATCAAAAGCCGCTACGCGTACACCCGCAAGAGCGTCCGACTTGATCGCGTCCAAAAAAACCTGCGTGCTCGGCTTGGCCCGGCCGCCGTGCGTCGGCGAACCGACGATGAGCAGGTCTATGCCCGCAAGATCCTCCTGCGTCGCGTCCGTCACCTTGATGACTTTCGTGTCCGCCGGCGTAAAAGCACCGGCCATCGCGTCAGCGATCTTTTTCGTGTTCCCGAACATCGAATCGTAAATGATGAGCGTGTTCATAATATTACTGATTATTATGTATCACGAAACGACGGCCGTCGTTTCGTGATACATTTATATTTTGAAATGTTTTTTCAATTTGGCTTCGTTATCTATCTTTATCGCCGTAATGACACGCACATGAGCCTCGGCCGCGTAAACGGCAACAAGATCAAGAATGGCCTTTTCGAACGGATGAGGCGAAACAAAAACGCTTTGTTGCAGTTTGTAAAATTCAAGACGATACAGATGCGCCCGCAAGATGTCGCGAAACGCTCGTTCTTTCTCCGGAATGTCAAACATCACTATACGCCACCGCCCATCCCAGCGTCTCGGCTTCTTGAAACTGATCGAATTGCCCAAGATATTCAATGTTGCGGACTGTTTTTTGCCGTCCGGCGTCAAAGATAACCTGAACGAGCCATCAGCCAAAGTTTTTTCCTCGATCAATTTTTCTTTGGCCAGCCCGCGAATTGATCGGTTGAAATTCCGTTGATCGATCTTTGACCATTCCTTCCGCATCTTACGGATAGTCATATAATATTGGCTGGATGATTGGCAGAGACTCAAGGCCGTACCGCCCGCGAGCAGCAGCAAGATTTTTTGTTGTGTCGTCCCTAATTTATGCATAACCACATTGTATCATATTCTCACGGCCGTAGAAATATGACACATCTTTGAAATTTGCCTCATTAATCAAATGTGTCACGAATTCACGGCCGTGAAATGATGACACATTGATAAATGATTGATTTATTGGTTTAGCCTAGTGTCACGAAACTACGGCCGTGAAATGATGACACATTGATAAATGATTGATTTATTGGTTTAGCCTAGTGTCACGAAACTACGGCCGTGAAATGATGACACATTGGAATGAATACGCAACTATCAGGAAATGACGTCGACAAATCTCGAATCGATGCAATCGATGAAGCGGCTCTTCGTTTGCGGACGGCTGTATTGATCAAACTTGCTGTAGGAGATGTAGATACCCTTGCGCGCCCGCGTCATCGCCACATAAAATATCCTCCGCTCCTCTTCCATGTCCTGCGCGTTATATAGCGGGAAAGGGCGCTCATTGATACCGACCAAAAAAACATAATCGAACTCGAGGCCTTTGACCTGATGGACGGTAACGACCGGAATCTTGCCCTGGTCCAGGCCGAGAAAATTGATATCTCTGACCAACGATGCATAATTTATAAGTTCGCGCATGACGATATCGGCCGGCTTGCCGGGATCGTCTTGATCGCTGAATAGCCTGATCAATGTCTCGATTGATCTCGAGCGCCGATCTTTTTCCTTGTCGTTCTGATAATGATCTTTGAGCCCCGAATTCTCCCAAATAAATTCGAGGGCCTCGGCCGGGCGTTTTTCCCTGACCGCCGCTTCCCAATTGTTGATGAGCGAACTCAACTGGATAAATTTTTCAGAATATTTTTTGAATAGGTCGCCGCGTTCCGAAGAATGTACTTTGAGCTTTTTTATCAGGACGCCCAATAGATCGACGGTGGCCATCACGTCGGCCTGCGCGTCATGCGTCGCCTTGGCTAGACCGAGCAGATTCGCCAAGGTGCTTAATTTATAATTTTCCGATTCGATCAGCCGCTTCGATAGATCCAGGGTGTCGTAATATTCCTTGATCTCGAACCCGATTCCCTGCCGTTTTCCGTTTAGGGTGATCATGGAAAGATCGAAATTTATATTATGGCCGACAATCACGGCGGAGCCGATAAATTTCTGCAGTTCCGTTAAAATTTTCTTCGGCTCCTGCCCTTTCGTCCGTAAAAACTCATCGGATAATCCATGCACGGCCTCGGAACTGCCGACCGGGATGCTGTTTTTCAGATAATGATGGAACTCCAGCCCCGGTTTACCGTTGACGATTTCAACGGCATAAACCTGGACGATCTCATCGCTCAAGACGTTGGTGCCGGTCGTTTCCGTATCAAGAACGATGATCCTGCCGGTCTCATATTGCTTGATCAGATCGATGAACGGTTCGGAAAACCGGTAATTCTTGAAATTGAGAAAATCTGAAATTTTGAGGCCGATCAGCGCGCCCTGTTCATTGATCGTCTTGAGTGTCGCCAAGCCGATGTTTCTCGAAGGCCGTAACACCAGACGATAGGCGCTTGATAGATCAAACTTATTAAAAATGATTTTCAAGTAGGCGTAGATGTCTTTGACTTCCTGCTTGCGAAAAAAATCATACTTATCTACGGTGATGTGCGCGATCCCATTCGCGTCGAAGACCTCGGCTATCCGGTTGACCAGGTAATTGGCCCGGGTAAGAACGGCGATCTTTGCAGCCGGATCGGCCTTCTTGATGTCCGCGATGGTGTCTGTCACCCAGCCGATCTCTTCTGTTAAATTATGTCCGCCGAAAACCTTTACGCCTTTTTCGCCTTCGACCTCGCTATTGCTTGAAGTGATTTTTTTGGTCGCCGGACTCTTGAAGCTCGGCAGGAATGACCTGACCGCGTTTATGACCCCGGCGCTAAAGCGATAATTGATCTCCAGGCTTAGCCCGGTCACCGGCGCGAAATGACTTTTGAAAAGTTCGGTGATGAAATACGGCTCGGACCCGCGCCAGCCATAAATCGTCTGATCCAGATCGCCGATCAGGGCGATATTCTTGTGAGTCTTTGCCAATTCTTTGATGACCAGATATTCCGACAGGTGGGTGTCCTGAAATTCATCCACCTGGATGAACTTATACCGGCTTGCCCATTTATCGCGCACCTTTTCGTTCGTATATAGCGTCTCGATCGTCTTGACGACCAATTCATTAAAATCTAAAGCGTTCTGATCGTTCAAGAGTCGCAGATAGTGATCGTTGACCTCCAACAACACTTTATCGATCGAAATGTTTTTTACCTTACAACCGATCTTACTCTCTAATAAACTCAGCCGGTATTCATATAACTTCCCGATGAGATCGAGCATGCCCCTTTTCTCGCCCGCATAGCGGGCCGATGCCTCGGGATAATTCTCCAGGGCTTTCTTTATCGTTTCGACCTGATCCTCATCATCAAAAATCACAAAATCGGCCGTGATGCCGATTTCCTTCGCCTCCGCCTTGATGAAATAAGCGCAAAAACCATGAAAGGTCATCATGGTCAAAGCGTCAAAAGCGGATTTGTTTTTCAATTTTATTCTGATCTTTTGCGCCATCTCCTCGGCCGCGCGGTTGGTGAAGGTCAGGCATAATATCTCCTCCGGCCTGATGCCGGAATCGATCGCGTTAATGACGCGCTCGGCCAGAACGGTGGTTTTACCGGTGCCGACCGGCGCCGAGATCAAAAAAGCCCCCTCGATCTTCGCTATTATCTCTTTCTGTAAATCGTTGAGTTCCATAAATTAGTAAAATGTTCATTAGTGGTCAATCCGGTTTTTCCACCCGCTCAATCATGAAACGCACCGTCGCGTTCATATTTATCGGTTCCAATGAAATTTTCGGATGGTGGCTTTGGAATACTCTAAAAATTTCATCTGCAAAGGCCTGTCCGATGTTCGGTACGCGGTCAAAATCAAAGATGATCTTTTTAAATTTTTCAAGCCCGGTAAGTATGCGGCGCGCCTGCGACCGCGATACATACACCGTACCCATAGTAAACAATCGAACATGAATTTCTGTCTTGTCAAAAGCGTAGCTGCCCGGTTTTGATTGAAATTGCTCAAAAATTTTATTCAAATGCCGATCGCTCAAGCGGGCGATGGAAAAAATGACGCGCGTGCCGCGGTTGATCCGCTTTTCCTCCTGGAAAAAAATATCAGGAATTGTATTATCAATGATCATCCGGCGTCCAAAACTTTCTAAGACGAACCGGTCTGCCGCCTTAGAGGTAAAA
>Ga0172379_10003630_pt1 | contig 24187 bp, 28 predicted proteins | sample GrowelOW334metaG_FD_119756 | JGI IMG/M metagenome (GOLD analysis project Ga0172379, IMG submission 119756) | Groundwater microbial communities from an aquifer near a municipal landfill in Southern Ontario, Canada - Groundwater well OW334 metaG | ecosystem: Environmental > Aquatic > Deep...
GCCGCTCCGCAATCAAGGAACATTAGTTCAATGATACAACACGCACAGTGGTATATTAGGATTCAGATCCGTTTTGGGAAATGCATCGAGATATTACTTCACAAAGAGTCCTCGGCTTCGGGAGAAGCATGTAATGAAGAAGGTGCAATTACAATCAAAATTTGGAAATTATGAAAAAATGTGGTATTTTAAATATTCACATGAAGCCTGCAAAAACCCACAAATCCATAGGCACCACAGGCTCTCCTGTCAAACGCGCACCCATAGTAGTAGTCATGGGGCATATCGACCATGGCAAATCTACCCTCCTCGACTATATCCGCAAATCCCACATCGTAGACGGAGAAGCAGGTGGCATCACCCAGCATATGGGCGCATACCAAGCCGAGCATATCTCTGCCGATGGTATACACCATGCCATCACATTTCTCGACACTCCCGGACATGAAGCCTTTTGCAATATCCGCGAACGCGGTGCTCATGCCGCAGACATAGCCATACTGGTTGTATCCGCAGAAGACGGTGTGAAGCCACAAACTATAGAAGCCTACAATGATATCAAGGCAGAAAAGATGCCATATATAGTAGCCATAAACAAGATAGACAAGCCCAATGCCGACATAGATCGTGCCAAACAAAGCTTGGGTGAACACGAAATATATGTAGAGGGTTGGGGTGGTGATGTACCGAACGTTCCCATATCCGCTCTCAAAGGGACGGGCATATCTGAACTCCTGGATATGGTCATCCTCATGTCCGAGCTAGCAGACCTCAAGACAGATACGGAAAAGAATGCACAAGGACTAGTCATCGAATCGACTCTGGATAACCGCAAAGGCATATCTGCAACCCTGCTCATAAAAGACGGCACACTTCCAACAGGAGTATTCGTAGTTGCTGGCGATGCATATGCGCCCGTACGATATATAGAAGACTTCAAAGGAACAAAAATTGTTTCCGCTAGTGCCTCTATGCCAGTAAAGATCATCGGGTGGACCAAAATACCAGATTGTGGATCGACATTTACCACAGTTGCAACAAAGAAAGATGCGGAGAAACTCATAGAAGAAAATATCATGGCGGACAAAGCAGCTCTCGCGACTATAGTTACTTCGACCGAGCCTGTTGCGCCAGTGTCTGACTTACCTATAGTCTCAGTCCCCCTCATCATAAAGGCGGATGTTATAGGTAGCCTCCAGGGCATACAGCATGAACTAGAAAAGATAAAACACGACAGAGTCCACATAAAGATAGTGAGCGAAGGCATAGGTGACATAAATGAAAATGACATAAAGACAGCCATGAGCGATCCGGAGATCACCGTCATAGGCTTCAATGCAAGCCCAGACAAGAAGGCCGCTTCACTCATAGAACGTTCACCTGTAAATGTGAAGACTTTTAATATTATTTATGAACTTACAGAATATGTTCGCGATATCCTCACAGCCAAGATTCCAAAAGAGTTCATGGAAGAATCTACAGGTACAGCTAAAATCCTAGCGATATTTTCCAAGGAAAAAGACCGCCAGGTAATAGGTGGCAAAGTAGAAACAGGTACTATTAATACAGGCAATGATGTAAAAATCATGCGTAGAAGTGCCGAGATAGGCAGGGGAAAAATACGCGAACTACAAGAAAAGAAACAAAGAACTTCCGAAGTAGCCGAGGGTCATGAATTTGGCCTCATGGTGGAAGCAAAGGTGGCGATAGCTGTAGGTGACCGAGTAGAAGCAGTGCGAACTATTGAGAAGAAGTAAAATACAAATGTCATTCAAAGAATCAAAACTAAAGGAAACTATCAAAGAGCTCGCCGCGGAATACTTTTCCCGCGAATCCAACCGTACTTCCCTCATCACTATCACAAATGTAGAGCTCATGAGCAGGAATACCCGCGCGACCATACTCTTTACAGTGTTACCCCAGACACAGGAGCCGGCGGCACTAGACTTCATGCATCGCCAGCTATCTGATTTTCGAGAATATGTAAATGAACATGCAAGAATGATGCGTGTACCTTACTTCGATGTTGCGGTAGATGAAGGAGAAAAGAATAGGCAAAAGATAGAGGATATCTCTATAAGGACAGGAGCGGGAAATTTGTAGTCAAAATATGTTTTTTGCATGCGTTGTAATAGTCGGCGGTGTATGTTAAAAATCTAATAAACAGCACAAACAAATAACCAGGAGGTATTTCTGAGAATAGGTATTGTGGTATTTGGCTTTTCTCTATGCAAAAAGGAGCCTTGCGGGAGTAGTCTACGCCTAGCTATGGAAGCGCAACGTATCGCGTCTCTCGAGCATGTGACCGGCAACACAACCGTCATGGTGGCACAAAAGCAAGTTACAAGAGGGTTGGAACAGATAAAAGTTCATTATGCGGCCTCCATCGAGGAACGTGAACATGACAAGTGTCTACCTTTCGACAGCGAAGAAGTGATGCGACAGGCTACAATGATCTTCCGCGAAGGACGAGTCGATGAAATCGTACCTATCGCAAACCCATTCCTACACCTATCAAAATGCAAGAGATTGGTGCGCGAATCTGGCTTTCCTCTCCGAGCACATCGCATCGGACATATAGGCTTTGATCCGGAGTCTGAACTCTGGTGGACGAGGAGTGCCAGTGCCCTCATAATTTACGCTATCCGACAAAAGTTCCTCGGCTATCGAGGAAACTATGTGGGTTGATACTCATACGAACGCAAAATGACATGCCTCACGCATGCCATTTTTTTGTGCCCGGGGTGGGAATCGAGTCTTACAGACTCTGTACAGGTCTCGCATTTTTGGTGGAGAATGCCCCACCAAAAATAAGCTTGACCTTTTCGATTCCCACTCGCAAAGCGCGTAGGCGCTTTGCTCCCGGGCATAAGGCGCTCGGTTATAGAAAGTATTGTGGTGCCCGGGGTGGGAATCGAACCCACACAGCCTTACGGCTACAAAATTTTAAGTCTTGCGCGTATACCAATTTCGCCACCCGGGCAATTCATATTTCAAGTAACTGTCCTTCTTCGCTACAGCTTCAAAGGACGCTGAATTTTGCACTTCGCTACGCTCAGGCAAAATTCGCGGAGGCCACGGCGAGAATCGAACTCGCGCATAGCGGTTTTGCAGACCGCTGACTTACCACTTGTCTACGTGGCCATATATCAATACTATAGCAATTTGCAGGTATAGACAAACGCCGGCGGAATATTGCGCCATTCCCATGCCAGGTGCGTGACAGAGAAATGCTTTTTTATCTCCGCAAAATTTGCCATAAAATACTGAAACTGAGTATAAACACCATCCTTTTTTAGGGACATTTTTACTGCATTGTAGAGTTTTTTGCGAGAAACTTCATCGAGGTTGCCTAGAGGTATCCCAGATATAATATAGTCCACCTTTGCAATACCCTTTTCTGCTAGGATTTTCGGCAGATCCGAAGCATCACCCGCAACTATCTCGCAACGCGGATCGGAAATATTTTGCGACAATCGCTGTTTCAATACCGGGTTCATCTCTATAGTGATGAGCCGGGCGTCAGAGGGTAAAATATTCAGTGTGAACCTAGTAAAAGCTCCTGTACCAGGACCGAGCTCCACCACGACTAGCTTAGTTTCATTCTCGCCTATCGGCTGAGCCATCCTCCTAGCGAGGAAGTTAGAACTCGGCATGATACTACCCGTATCGCGCCAGTTCGACAATGACTCTCTAAAAAATATGCTTCTGTCTCCTTTGTACATATTTATCAGTAGATTTTTAGAAAATGCAGAAGTTTTTGCAATCCATAACGGATCTTGTCGAACAGACCAACGGGAGCTTTGACTTTATCTACTGCAGAACTAGTCGCTGTGACAGGAGAAACACTAGAGACTACATTCAATCTCTGTATGTCAGCATTGATAAGAGATATTGTGACATTATCCAATATTCCGCTCGGTATGACACCAGTTTCCGATCGGTCTTCCTGGTATTTGTTTAGAGCGATACCAGTAAGAGTTCCGAAATATGCCGTCTCATTGCCGGGTGAGCCCGCACCCTCGGTAGTGATAGTGTAGCCGAGTTTGTTCAGGGTGACCTGGAGCAGATAGACATCACCACCCATATCACCCACCTTGATGTTGCGGCGAATCTTACCTCCGACTGTAGCAGAACCTATGTAATTATTCGATATATTCGGCTGTGTCACAGAAGTATCCGATCCATAATACGGATAGTAAGTACTACCTCCAGTGCCTTGGTAATAAATACCAGAGGAACCGGACCCACTATAATAACTACCCGTGGAACCGCCCGAAGAATAACTGCCGGAAGAACCACCACCCTGAACATTGGAGGATCCGGAACCATTGACTTGTCCGCTTGCCGGAGGAGTGATCACGACCACTGGAATGACGCTTGCTGTTGCTGTTGGTGTCGCTGTCGGAGTAGCTGCTGGGTTCGAAACAGATCCGCTCGCTGTACACAATGGCGGCATTACGACTGTAGCGCTCACGGCAGGAGAAACATTTGTACCGTATTTTGCCTTCAGAACAAAAGTATGTGAACTGCCGGGTGCAAGACTATCGACTATATATTTGAGAGTCGTTGGGTATGCCAAGTTCGATATGAATGATGTCTGAATGATGATTGGTGAACCAGCATTGTCAGTAAGCTCATAATTCGCAACCTTATAACTGGTCGCTGTATTTGGGATAGTCCATTCCAGAGTGACTTTAGCATCACTCGTATACTGTATGCACGACCCCGGAGGCGGGACAGCGGAAAACTGCCTAGGAGCGGCATATTCGAGAGTATTTTTTGTAAACACGGAAGAGTCAAATACTCGAGCACTGTAACCTGCCGCACCCATAGATACTATTGCCTGATTTATTTCGGATATATGCGCTCCCAAAGTCGGCCCGGAAAAAGGAGTATAGTTCGTAGATATCAAAACTGCCTGACCGTTTATTACTAGGAATATAGGCTGACCAGAGTCTCCGGTGATGAGACTCTTATAGAAATTGCCTCGCACTCCAGAAGGAGCAACGAAGCCGATATCATAAGAAGATATACGGTCGAGTTCGTATATCAAAGTTTCTCTGTATTGATTGAAGATGAGTATCGGCACATTCGGAAACTTTTGGAAGTATGTACTTTGCAGCTGACTTTCCATATTGCCATAGGACATAATAGGATAGCTAACTATACTAGAAGGAACATCACTATCCAGCTGTCCCACATGTATATCCGTAGTGCCTATCCTTTTGAAATCGGTAACTGTACGTGTTACAGGCGCACCAGATGATGTGAAAAAAGTAACTTTTGCGCCTACTGGAAAAGAAAGGTGGTCAGCAGTGACGTAGTGCCGACGTGTAATGAGAGTTGCGGCACCGCGCAGTCCAGACTGATCATTCCAGCCTGCTACACCGGTAAAGTCTATGGGCGTGCCTCTCTTCGTCCATGAACTGGCATTTCTAGCCCACCGATCTATGGTGCTCGAATATGTGAATGGCGCGGTACCCGAAAAAGTTGGCTCTACGCCGGGGAAAATGGGTAAGGAAGAGGACGGGTCCGCTCCGTTTATTCTGCTATCTATCTCTGCAGACAAGTGAACCGACAAGTCCGTAGAAGCCCCTCCGACAGACTGGGGCGTCGGCATAGCTGTCTGAGCCGAGACTGTTAGAGGTAATATTGCCAAACAGGTCAACACAAGGACCGCGATACTCTTTTTTATACTATGCATGTTATTTAATAATTTATATATTTCTCTTGCGTTGCCTAGTCCTGAATGACAACCGATATTTTCTCCAAATTCGTCGGAACCTTGGACCACGGTGGCACAACTTGGCCGCTGGACTTTTCCAGATCTATAACCGGCGAATACGCATGAATAACCTTTTCCGTATCCACTAGGGCCATGCCTGCAAGCTTGCTCTTGAGCTCTTGTACTGGCACAACACCGAGAAGAGTCATATTTCCCTTGATTTGGATGATGAGATTGTTTTTCTTTATTGGCGAAAAGTCCTTTGCGTTTGAGATTGCAAAAACTAGACCCTCCAGTCCGTCTGTATCAAAAGTAAATCCATTGAAAGACTGGACTAGAGACTGCCCCGCAAGCTTGGATACGAGATCCGTTTTTTTGAAAAGAATGCCGTAGACTGTTCCCCTCACGCTCACAACTGGAGTTTTTGCGAGACTGTTTACACTGGCTGGACTGAAAACTGCGGAATATGCGGAACTGTACAGGACATATCCTTCGGGGACTATACTCTTCAGATGAGACAAAGAATCTCGTATTATCTCTGACTGCAGTTCTACCGTCGTGGAAGCGAGGACGCTTGGGCTCACAGTGACCTTATTGCCCTTGAAGCCACCTGAAATCGGACCGGTTATCTTTGCATATACAGTCTCGTACTTTGGATCCTTTTCGAAGGCTACGACGCGGAGCTTTTCCAATGGGTCCATACGTACAGCATTGTATTCCTCACCGACTTGGTCAGCTATGAGGGTGGCGGTAATGGTTCCTGGCGTAAAAACGCCCGAAGAAGAAGTAGTAAAGCCAGGTATGGAAATAGTGCTGGCAAGCCTGTATATGAGACCTTCACTAGTCACAAAACGTGTGCCAGCAATGAGGCGCCACGACTTTGCGGAAAATGAATTGTAAAAGGTTACTATACCCTTGGCCTTTGATTCTGAATATGAGCCTATGGTTGCTTTTACTGTGCTAGTCGCAGAGTTTGCAACGCTCACTAGGTCATATGTGAGTGAGCCGTTTACTGGAGATGCGGTTGCTATGAGAGTGCTGTTTACGGTTACGGGTATCTCCCTCGGCTTCACTGTGAATATCGCCCTAGCAAAGTATGTCGATGCAAAATATCCGAGCAATCCTATCAAAACCACAATACCGAGAAGCACAAGTAGGACGCGCGACTTTCTAGGAAAACGCTTTTTCTTTTTTGGAGTATGGTCGAGTATAGCCGGAGGTGGAGTAGCGATCCTCTTTATGGCAATCTTTTGTTCACCTTCTTTTTCTTCCGGTTTTTCCTTGCGCGAAACCGGCACAACCTGTTTCACTGGTTTAGCATTACTCGGAATTATGTCTTGAACTCGTCTTGGCACAAAATTATTATAGCAAATTATGTCTGTTTCAAAAACATGTTATTTGTTCCTCATCATGACCTTATTTGCGGCATCACGTATATGGGACTCGCCCATACCATAGTGTTCTATGAGCTCGTCCGGATTTCCTGACTGACCAAACTGGTCCTTTACGCCGATAAATTCCATTGGCACAGGATAATTTTTGGCCAGACATTCCGCTACAGCCGACCCCATGCCGCCGTTTATCTGGTGTTCCTCTACCGTGACTATGGCTCCTGCTTCCCGCGCCAGCTGTATCACTGCCATTTCATCGAGAGGCTTCACGGTGGAAATATTCATAACTGCCACTTTTTTCCCGGCACGATCGAGTTCTCTTGCAGCTGTAAGTGCTTTGTGAACTAGCGCTCCTGTCGCAATAATACCCACATCTAACGGAGTATTTCTCTTCACATCGGTCCGTCCCAAAGTATCCGAACGAAAGAAAATAGCAGCTTTGCCTATTTCAAAAGGCGTATCTTGAGTCGTCATAACAGGGGTTTTTTCGCGACTAAGACGTATATATGTGGGATCCGGCGTCTTTGCCGCCGCCAATACTGCTTTTCTAGCTTCTTCGGCATCACAAGGACATATGACCACCATCCTCGGCAAAACACGAGTGATAGCTATGTCTTCTATGGCCTGGTGCGTACCTCCGTCAGGACCTACCGAAACTCCGGCATGGGATCCGACGATCTTTACCGGCTGGTTGTTGTAACAGATGGTGGTGCGGATCTGTTCCCAATTGCGCCCGGGACTAAACGTGGCATAAGAAGTCATGAAAGGTATCTTGCCCATTGCCGCCATGCCGCTCGCTACCGCAGCCAGGTTTTGCTCGGCCACACCGATCTCGACGAACCGCTCCGGAAATTTATTTCGGAAGGCCAACATCTGCGTAGACTCAGTAAGGTCAGCACAAAGACCCACCACATGTCTGTCTGCCTCTGCCGCCTCTACTAGACCCTCGCCAAAACCTTTTCGGATGGGTTGCATTTCCACATCCTTTTCGAAAATCTTCGGATTGAGTTTTAGTTCGATATTTAACATATTATTTTAGAGCATCTCTGGCGGTTTCGATCTCTTGTGGCGTAGTCGGGGGCTTGCCGTGCCATTCGAACTGTCGCTCAAAGGCAGGTATGCCCTTCGACGCTATTGTGTTCGCTATTATCACGGTCGGCTTGTCGAACACGGCCATAGACTCTCCGATACCGCGATCAATATCCCGGAAATTGTGCCCATCTATCTCTATTACATGCCAATTCCAAGCCCGCCATTTGTCTGCGAGAGGATTCAGAGGCATGATATCTTCAGTAAAACCATCGATCTGTATGTTGTTACGGTCAACTATAGCAGTCAAGTTCTGAATTTTTTCTTTTGCTGCAAGCATAGCGGCCTCCCAATTGTTCCCCGCATCGAGCTCCCCATCACCCATGAGGCAGTAGAACTGCCGACCCGATGACCTACCACTTTCCATCCTATCTGCTATGGCCATACCCACAGCCTGAGACAACCCCGAACCGAGAGGACCGGAAGAATTTTCCAGCATTGGCAGCCACTCGCGGTGAGGGTGTCCTTGGAGCCTCGAGCCGAACTTGCGCAAGGTCATGAGCTCAGAGACAGGAAAATATCCCGCATGAGCCATAGTCGCATAGAGCACCGGACAAATATGTCCGTTCGATAGTACAAGCCTGTCACGATATTCCCATGAAGGATTTTTGGGATCATGTTTCAGTGCGTGGAAATATAGATATGTGAAAATATCCGTCATATCGAGTGGTCCCGCTGTGTGACCACTCTTGGCTTCGATCAGGGATTCTATGATAGAGCGACGGATATCTAGCGCTTTTTCCTGCAGGAATTTCACTTTTTCATCAGTGAGAGACATTTGTCATATTATACCAATAAAAAACCGCGCAGACCATGTTGGTCGCGCGGGATACTGTAGACTCACGAACGATTTAGTCTGTCGCCGACTCAGTAAGAACAGAATGATGATAAACAAGATCGGGTTGTATGCCTACACCCCCTCGACCTTCCGGCAGATGGTTTTCATCATCTGTCACAAACCTATCGACGATATCTCCCACAACCCCTTCTCTCGATACCTTTTTGGCAGCAGTATTTCCTACTTGTTCTGCTTTTTCAGCTCGCATTTTTGCTCCTTTGCTTAGTTTCTTGTTGGCCTAAAATACGACAGGCAGGATAAAATCATAACCTATTTGGTATATTTCGCAAATATCTCTCCTTATGACTTATGAGACTTCTTGTAGAGTTTTTATCGCACCCACGATATCATCTGCGCCATATATGCCGGAACCTACAACCAACTTTGTAACCCCCGCGGCTTTCAATTCTGCAGCATTTTCGATCGACACTCCACCATCGATTGACAGGCCCAAATGCGGATATTTTGCCCTTACCTCTCGTGCGCGCTCCAGAACCCTTGGATCAAAATTTTGACCTTGGGCTCCTATATGATCTATGCCCATTAGCTGTACAAAACTGATATTTCCCTGATATACCTCGATAACATTCAGTTCTGTTTCTATATTTAGAGCAATACCGACCTCGGCCTGGTCACGAATGATGTTGATCATACCTCCCAAGTCACCCTTGGACTCGGCATGGAGGACTATACGGGAAGCCCCAATCTTTATCCAATCTTCTATATCCTCCGGTTTACGAAAATTTATCATCAGATCAAATTCATAGTCGAGCTCCTGCCAAAAAGGCAAACCTTCATTTTCCGAAATTATCCTATCAAAAACATTGTCGCGTTGGTCATACGGCCATGTTCTAGAAGTTACAAACTGTCCATCACAAATATCCACCTGTACACATTTTACAACACCCTTTACCGAGGAAGTTTTGTCCACGATTTCCTCAAAATTTTTTGGCAATATTGCAGGTATTATTTCCATTTTATAACTCGTCTTATTTCTATTCTATAGAATCAATTTGAACATTTCTCCTCGCATGTCTTTCATCTCCGCCAAAGGCCGTTTCTAGCCATCTCAAAACTGTAGCTTTTGTATTTTCTTCGCTGACGAACCTCGCGCCGATAGAAAGCACGTTTGCATCATTATGTTCGCGGGAAAGAGAAATGATGTCGCCGCCGTCAACCGCAGTGCTTGTAACATCTCCGTACCAAACTGTAGCTCGAACGCCAGGGAAACGATTGGCAACCATTGCTTCCCCTTGTCCGGATCCGCCGAAAAGTATTCCTATCAAGAGACCGGTTTGGTCCATGGCTATCATAGAGGCCGCTTTTGCCATATATTCGGGATAGTCATCACCTTCCTTATAGCTAGTCGCACCGACATCCTCAATCTGGTAGCCTTTTTCTAACAAAAAGGATTTTACGGCCTGTTTGAGTTCATAACCTGCATGGTCTGACGCAAGAACTATAGTCTTATTTTTCATGGCGGTATTATATCACAGGAATATGTGTTCTATAGCAAAATCAACACAAAAAATATAACGAGTATGATCCTGTAGACCCCAAAGACGGCAAATGACCTGTTCTTTACGTAGTGAAGCAAGAATTTTATTCCCGCCATAGCAGTCACAAAAGCCGCAACAAAACCAATGAGGAGAATGCCCGCTTCATCAGAGCCAAGGGCATGAGCATTCTTCATCAGATCCAAAAGCGTGGCGGCGAGAATGGTCGGCACTGCGAGAAGGAATGAAAACTCGACTATGAGTGCACGATCCATACCGAGAAGCAATCCACCGACGATGGTCGCCGCAGAACGCGATACTCCTGGAACTATGGCTACAGCTTGAGCGAGTCCGACCAAGGCGGCGCTTTTGTAACTGATATCCCTTATTTCTTTTATTTCAATAGCTTTTTTATTATTGAAAAACTTTTCGAAAAGGATGAGTAGTATGCCACCTATGCCCAATGCCACAAGTACGACATAAATATTCCCGAGAAAATATGTTTTTACGATCTTATAGAGTACGAGACCTATCACTGCTGTGGGCAGGAATGCCACGACAAGCTTCCTTAGTACATCCACGTCGAGGAACTTTCTCCAGTACAATACAAGAACAGCGAGAACCGAGCCGCTCTGGATGGCTATTTCAAAAGTTTTTACGAAAGAGCCCTGGTCGAGTCCCAAAACATGCGAAGCGAGTATCAGGTGCGCAGTGGAAGATATGGGCAAAAATTCCGTGAATCCTTCGATAATGCCGAGAATGAGTGAGTCGAGTGGGGTCATCAGAGACATTGTACAACAAAAAAGGCGGTCACTCGACCACCTTATCGGATCCCGCCGGCAATTTTTCTCATTTTGGAGAAGGTGTACCATAATATGCCAGTATCTTCTCTGCTCCGTTCACTGCGAGCGCTACTGACCTCATACAACCATCATCAATATCGGCTTTCATCTTCCTTTTTAGACGGGCTCTGCCACGCGTGCCAGTATCGCACTTGAAGGTGATAGGGAGCAGGTATTTTTCACCCTGAACAACACCTACACTGGTTCTTAGAATACCAGGAATAGCATGCGCGGCACGAATATTTCTCTTTTTGAATCCGTGCTTGCGACCAAGGGCTCGCTTTACCGTCACAGCAGTCTCCATCAATGATCTGTTCGTCCAACGAAGTGGCATCTCACCTGCTCGCGTCCAAACCCCGAGCTCTAGTGGAGAAAATTCGACTAGATGCCAGGAGTAAGCATCATAGGCATCAAGTCTTTTCTGGTATTCTCCGCCAATGATCTTGTCCAGTTCCTTTTCCTTCATATGAAGAACTTTGGCACGGACTCCCGCGACTCGATGCAGGAAGTGTGCCGTAGACTCAACCTTCTTCATGTGTCCTTTATGAGTTCTTCCGGCACACAACTTTCCCACCACAAAACAGCGCTTTATTTCGAGGTTAGTGGTTTTATGGAGTATTTTCATATCTGGAATGATGGTACTCTTTTTTTGGATTTTTTCAAGAAAATAAGAAAAAAGGATGCGAGCCCTATGAAATAAACAGCTCTACCATAACGAAAAAGGAGCTGCCGTGAGTGCAGCTCCTATGAAAACGCAAACGACAAACAATCTTTTGGTACTTATGCGAGCCTAAATAGACTCACTAGTTCCCACTTCGGATTGTCCATGATCTTGCGATAGAACCATGGTGCGATAACACTGGCAAAGAACATATTCCCCGCCAAATGTCGCAACGTAAACGGTATTTGTCCGAAGATCGCTTCGAGCCACGGCTGTCCGTAGAGGATCGGTCCCATGAGAACACCAGTCACCAGATCAAAGAACAATGTTCCCACTATACTAGCAACAACAAAGTTTCGGGCCGATGCCGAACGTCCTTTTAAGAAATACGCTCCCCAGACTCCGACTACCCCATAGGTCAAGGCAGTGACAAGAGTATACGAACCTGCCTTGCCAACCATGATATCGAGTAATATGATACTCAGAGCTCCATACAGACCACCAACCCACGGGCCATAAGCTTTCGATCCGGAAAGTTCCGTCGCCATGAGTGGCGACACATTCCACAAGCCTAGAAAAGGCGAGATGAGCCGGAAGAGGAACGTACCGACGAACCCAGCTACGTATTTCGGCAAACCGTCCAACGAACGAACAATATTATTTTTCATAATATGTGCGGGATTACTTGTAAACCCACACAGCGTACCCTTGAGGATTCATGCGAAACAGTCGCATGGCCTGACGCGGGCAAACCGTCCCAATTTATTGAGGGGCGGGGTGTACGAGATCGGACTTTGATCCTACCAACCGGAAGGATCTAAACCGTTGCGCGACAGTGAGGGATTCACACCCTACTTCATCGTACACGCTGTATGTGGAGTCAGTATATTACATGTGCCGAAAAAGACAATATCGTCAATACTCTAATCATTTTACTTATAAATATCTTCTTCGTAATCACACGACCGCTCTACCTTCCTCGAAAGATTACACTCACTAACACAAGAGTCGCAAGCGATATGAGGCCTACCACCATGACTAAGACACCTGGAACAACCAAGCCGAGAGAACCCATGCCTGGTGTGGTACTGCTTATGTACATCAGGTACACAAATCCCACGACACTGACGATTACTATGATTGCCAATATTTTTTTAAGTATTTTCATTTTCTTTATTATACTAGTCTCCCCGCTTTAATAACATGTTCTACTAAAGTGAACACATGTCCCATCTCATTGTCATACCACGCCAGCTTTATAGGCATATTTTATCACAATTTTAAGAAAATCCCCCGCCCGCTCACCTTTCCAATACTCAACGAATTAAGTGCTGAAAAGGTGGGCGGTTTGGTGTTCGTATTTTAATATCAAAGGACAGATAAATTATAAGCCTGCTCCTGACGAATAACAAGCAACACAAACAGCACCCATAGAGGATGCCATTAGGTTTGTATGTTGATTTAATTACTTAAAAAAGCCTCCCAGCCAAGAGAAAATCTTCTGGATAAAGTTTTTCTTTACCTCTACCATAACATCAGATTGAGTTTCAACAACATTTGATTGAGAATCTGTCTGTACGTTAACTGATGTGACGGGTTTTTCAGCAGGCCTAGCAACAACATTCGGAGTTGGATTTGATTTTATTGGAGTGACAGAAACATTAGTCTTGACCTCTGCATTCAGAGTCTTAGAATTTCCTAGTAAATTGAGATCAACAGTGGCTGATGCGATTTCCTTAATTTCAGTATATCCTACAACATAGGAATTTGAATTTACATCTTTATTCGCATAAACCAAATATTCCATTCCGACAGCTTTTGGAATAAACACTGGGCAAGAATAACCATCCGGGGCAGTTGATTTTACAGTAACCCGCTCAGTGGGGCTTCCTTTCCAAAATTTCTCAACCTGGAAATCCATCGTGCTAACCTTCGTAGGAACACTCGTGCCATCATAAACAAATACTTGAGTAGATGTTGCGGTTGAGATTACTTTCCCTTGAAATACCAAATCAGCACCATTCAGAGATTGTTGGGCAGTCCTATAAATCGGTGTACAGGCAAAAGCAATTTCACTATTTCCTAAAAAGAAAGCACTTAGAACAAATACGGAAGTTACAATCGCAATATTTATTTTCATAATTTAATTATTTATATCAACCTCCCCGCTTTAATCACATGCTCGACCAAATATGCGTATACCCCATTTCAATATCAAAGGACAATTAAATTATATTCAAACTCCTGATGAATAACAAGAAAAAGCTGGTTATAATTTTAAATCCCTGAAGATAAATCAAAAATAAATTGCGCGACAGTAGCTACGAAGAGAATCGTGGGAAAACCAAATAATATCCCAAGAATGGAAAAAACTTTACTAAGTGAACTTTGCTTCTTCCTAAATATAATCAAGCTTATCAATCCAACTATTACAGCCAGTGCAGCAGAAATAACGGTGGCTTCTAGGTAAAGAGAAGACTCTTTAGAGAATGCAATGAAGAACGTCAAGCCAAAGATACCAAGCACCATAGATATAACTGACCATAGTGATACTTTTTGCAATTTTATTTCTGGATTCATAATAATGAATTATTTAAATAAACTTCCCCGCCTTAATAACATGCTCCACCAATGTGTACGTATACCCCATCTCATTGTCATACCAAGCCAACACCTTTACCAAGTTTCCTCCTACCACCCTTGTGAAAGCCAAGTCCGCTATCGAAGCATGCCTGTTCCCCACAATATCCCGCGAAACCAAATCTTCCTCTGTAACAGTGAAGATCCCATTCCACCTCGGTTCATTTGCCGCTTTTTTTAGAATGCCATTTACTTCTTCCGCTGTGGTATTGCGCTTTGAGATGAAAGTGATATCCACTATCGAACCCACCGGCACCGGCACACGAATAGATATACCATCGAAGAGTCCTTCCAATTCCGGAAAAGCCTTTGTCACCGCTATTGCTGCACCCGTAGACGAAGGCACTATATTTTGTGCCGCAGCGCGACCTTCGCGGAGATCTTTCTTTGAGGGACCATCCACCAGAGCCTGGCTCGCGGTATAAGCATGGACGGTATTCAAAAGTGCTTTTTCTATACCCAAAGTTTCATTCAATATCGCTATGAGTGGACTGCCGGCATTGGTCGTACAAGAAGCGTTTGATGAGACTTTACAATTCTCGAGCTTTGCTTCATTCAGAGCTATGAGGACTGTCTCGCCTTTTACCGGTGAAGATGGATCATCCTTGATAGGAGCGGTGACTACCACACGCTTTGCACCGACATCTATATGAGCCTGTGCTTTTTCCGCTGAAGTATAAAGTCCTGTAGATTCGACTACCACATCGATATCCATCTCTTTCCACGGCAACTTGGTAGGATCCTTTTCACTGATATATTTCACATCACGACCATCTATAACTAGAATGCTGTCCTTTTCATTGACAGTTACCTCAAATGGGCTCACACCGTAAGCTGTGTCATATTTCAGAAGATATGCAAAATTCTTTATATTGCCGAGATCATTTACAGCGACTATCTCTATCTCTTCCCTATTCTTTGCAATTTTTAGAAAAGCACGCCCTATCCTTCCGAAACCATTGATTGCGACTCGTATTTTTTTCATATTATTTATATTAACCTATCAGGAAAAGTATACCATATTCAAACGGAGGGCTTTGTGCTAGATTGTTATCGGAAATGCAGGCATGCGTCATGCCTGTTAGTGAACCTATCACCTAGATATGAGCAATACAGCCAGTCAGGAAGGTAAACAAACCGGCGGCTCCTGCCCCCCGCCTGATCCACATGAGAACGAAATGCTCCGGAAGCCCGGATACTACAAGCGGTTCCGGCACATGAATCCGCGCAAGATGCGTTGCTTCAACCCCGGAGGACGGCACTAGTTCCATATCTATCACCCTGCGCGACCACTGCCCCAGCTCTGGTCGCGCTTTTTTGTATAGGTTTGGTGCTATAATATTTCACATTATGCAGGAATTGGTCAGTCACCTCTTTCAGGAATATCCCACCCTCGTCTATGGTGCGATCATATTGCTCTCTTTTTTGGAAGGACCTATCCTAGCGATGTTCTGCGGACTTTTGATACGACTAGGCGATGCACCCTTTTGGCCGCTATACATAACTCTCATGCTCGGAGATTTATTGAGCGATATAGCCTGGTACTATGTCGGCTACTACTTCGGTGGAGGGTTTATACGCAGATTTGGCAAATACTTTAGTGTCACAGAAGAAAGTGTGGATACAGTCAAAAAAATTTTTCACAAATATGACACCCGCATACTGATAATTTCCAAAATAACCACGGGGTTTGGTTTCGCTTTAGTCACCCTCATCACGGCCGGAATTGTAAAAATTCCCATCCGCAAATATGTCATACTAAACTCTTTTGGTCAGGTCATATGGACCGCTATTTTGGTTTTTATCGGGTACAAATTTGGCGACCTATATCTGAGTATAGACGGCATACTGGGTAAAATGTCTGCAGGTGCGATGTTTGTGATCGCATTGCTTGCATTATTCGGCTGGGGCAAGTACATGAAGCAAAAGATTACCACCCTAATCAAATAACATGATATCCATAATCATCCCAACTCTAAACGAAGAAAGTGTTATCGAAGATAGGCTTCGCCGGCTCAAATCCACTCTCACGATACCCCATGAGATCATCGTGACTGATGGTAAAAGTTCGGACAGGACTGTGGAAATTGCGAGAAAGTATGCGGACAAAGTCGTAGCCTATGATGGCGTGACCAGACAGACAATAGCGCAAGGCAGGAATGACGGCGCTCGTGTCGCTGTCGGTGACTTACTCATCTTCCTCGACGCCGACTGTGTCATCCCGAACCCAGATACCGAGATACTTCGGGCTATAGCTAAGTTTGATGATCCCAAAGTCGTCGCTCTGGTGCCCTGGATCAAAGTCATGAAGGAATACGAAACCTGGTCGGACTATATAGTCTATGCGTGTTTCAATACCTACCTCCTTTTCATAAATAATATATTGAATCTGGGTGTTTCCGGCGGAGAATTCCAAATGATGCGCATGGAGGACTTTCGCAAAGTCGGCGGCTACAACGAAAAGCTAGTTGCTTCCGAAGACGTGGAGCTACTGAGCCGACTCAAGAAACTCGGCCGGATACGCATGGACAAAAATCTAGTCATATATCACACCGGCCGTCGCGCACACAAGATAGGCTGGCCACGTCTGCTCACACAATGGTTCCTAAATGCCTTTTTCATGACCGTACTAGGTAGAGCATTTCACAAAGAATGGAAGGTGATAAGGTAAATAAGTCTTTCAAACTTACCGTTCCAATGTATATAAAGGAGAAATGAGAAAACAGTAAACTGTGGCTATGAGATAAACAGAGACCAAGAACCACCATCCCACTGTCACATATCCGGCGTACATTACGAACAAAGTTACGAGTCCCAAAATAGCTCCCATCGCATCGATAATTATCTTTCTTTTTAGAGAAGATACGTATTCTGTATGACCCAAAAGAATAACGTATTTCAATGCCGCAAGTACAAAAAACGTCGAAAGCAAAATGCAGAAAAATACCGGATCTCCCATACATAGGACCATAATTACATAAAAACAGACAAGCACGCCATCAACAAATAGAGTTTTCACATCCTCATAAGGTATTTCTGAAAAATTTCGTATGGAATAATAGGTATGCAAAAGTAACATCACATAAAAAAGTATAAAAGGTAGAGCATCGAGCAAGTCTATTTTCTCCACAACCAAAACGCCAGCAAAAAATATTGTCAGTATCGAGGTTACAGTAGCCGCCTTGGTTTTGGGTGAGAACTTCATCTTATTTCCACATAACCTTTTGTGACCGGCTTTCCAAAAAAGAACGTCGAGACATAGTTGACCGCATATATGAAGCTTGTTTTCAAGGCTCCTTGCTGTTCTATACGCCTCGCCGATGTCGGTATCGAAAAACCCAGAGAAAACTTAACTTTTCCATACCGCGAAGCACGCACCGCAGTATCTGTGTCATCACCATAAAATTCTATGGAGGTATTCATTCCGGACATCTTGTCAAGAACATCTCTCCGTATAGCAGTATTCCCTGCTACCGACATATGTCGGGTAAAGATCGAGACGATATAAGAAGGAACCCACATAGTCCACCAATACAACTTCGATCTGAATACAGAAATATCATAATAAGTATAAGGACCACTCAAACACGCCAGGTGCGGATCCTGTGAGAATTCCTTAACTATTTTTTCTATCCAGCCTTTTTCCATCCTAGTATCGGCATCTATAAAAGCCAAAATATCTCCTTTGGATTCCTTATACCCTCTCTGGCGAGCTCGAGTCACACCTTTTTCTTGTTCCGAAACGACCTTCACCCCAACGAAGCTTTCTGCTATTTTTTTTGTGTGGTCTGTGCTCTTATTGTCCACAACTATGATCTCATACAACTTTCCTTCACTGGAGCATTTTAGTGCATATTCCAAGCACGGACCGATATATTTTTCTTCATTGAAGGCGGGTATGATGAGACTGATCTTCGGGCTTGACATGAAGTGTTAGCGATCGGATGTAGACGTAGCACTAATAGAAGAAGCACTGCTTGTTGGTTTTGTCGTTATCAGCTTTACGATAACCTGCAGATCTTTCCTGGAATCCTTTAGAGCTTGTTCCGCGACCTTGATCTTGACTTGCGAATCTTTCAGGGCTTTTGTGTTTGCATTCATTATAGTCTTGTCTCCCATATCCGGCTTGAGTGAAGCGATGAGTGTCACTGCAGCCTGCGCTTCTGTAGCGGCAGAAGTGATCTTGACCGTGAAGTCAGCGAGAGAAGCTTGGACTGCGGTATTTGTGCTCAAGTTCACATCTTGCGCCAGGCGCGACTGTAGCTTGCCAGCTACTATAGTCTGCTGATTGATAATAGTCTTTATCCTGTCTGCGGCAATAATGACATGAACTTGGGGTTCGAGAAGAGTATAAACCCTGTACGCCTCCATCAGAGATTTCAGATTTTCACCGAGAGTTGTTGTGGAAGACTCTGCACTTATTGCCATCTTGAGGACAGAGAGACCGTTCGACAAGCCGCCCAATGTACCAGACAGAGCTGTCTTGTCCCCAGCTGAAATATTTTTCATAGCATTTACCCGGACCGATAACTTTCCCATATTTTCTATCCTCTTGTCTATTTCCTTTGCGCCACGACCCTGCCAGTTCTTGATCTTTTTTTCCAATGCTGCGCTCCTCGTAGTCGAGCCTACAGTGATAGAAGTATTCGTGATCTGCTGGGCACTCGCGGTATTCAGGGATAGCAAAAGCGCTATGCCGAATATAGTTGTCAGGCCGATTGTTTTTGTATTCATGTTTTTATTGCAAACCGTCTCCCGGGGAGCTCGGTGGGTTATTTATACTGCTATCTGCACTCTTCGAATCCTCTCCGAGACCAACCATTTCTGCATCTATGGTAGCGAGATCACTCGCCACAGCAGTATCAGAATTGTCATTCATGGCTGTAGTAAGACCACTCGAAACTAGGTCGGAGGAACTCGCATTATTACTAGTACCCTGAAGATCGGCAGTAGGTGTCGGAGTAGGCGCTGGTATGACAGCTTTGTTTCCTCCCCAGATTATCCATACGGCTATGATAAGCACAATGATGATTATGACTGTGATCCAAGTTTTGGCTGTTTTTGACATAAGAATAATAAATATTTGATAATAATGGACTTTTCGTCATTATAACACTTCATTACGAGATTACACGTTTTCTTGGTGCCTTTACCTAGCGTACTTTGAAATGTTGGCAACTATACCTGCGGCGCCCAATGTGATGATGAGCGCAGTGCCACCATGACTAACGAACAAAAGTGGCACCCCCGACAAGGGCACTATACCGAGCATGGCGGCAATATTCAAGAATGACTCGGTTATAACGAGAACAGCAAAACCGATAGCCACAAAACCGCCAAAGGTATCTGAAGATTTTGAGCCGATACGGAAACAACTGGCGGCAAACAAAACATATAGGAATATTAGGAGCACACTACCCACGAAACCGAACTCCTCTGCGGCCACCGCAAATATCGAATCATCCGTCGGCTGTGGCAAATACCCGAACTTCTGAATACTTTGCCCGAATCCCCTCCCCACAATTTGTCCCGACCCTATGGCTATGAGTGACTGGTTGATCTGGTAACCGGCACCCTGAGTATCACTGCCGCGGTTGAAAAATGTCTGCACACGCGTGAGAGCATAAGGCCGAAAAAGCACGACGGAACCTATGAGGCCCACCATGATCACACCCGCCAAAGCCACATGTCTCATAGGCATCCCTGCGACGATGAACATTACGATGCCGGTAAAAGCAATGATCACAAATGTGTCCGTATCTCGCTGTGCCAAAAGCAGGACACCGATAACTGCAGACATGACCAAATAAGGAATCAATCCGAACTTGAGCTGCTTTATCCTGTCCTTTGCATGGTGCACCCAAGCGGCTATGTATATGATAAATGCTATCTTCAACAGTTCCGAGGGCTGGAATGTGAATGAGCCGATATTGAGCCATCGTGTCGCACCACCATGGAACAACGTAAGTTGCGGTATGAATAAGAGCAAGTTCACGCCGATAGCAACCAACAGTACAAAAAATGCCGACTTTCGAAAAAAGGAATACCTTATTTTCGAAGCTACAAAAAAAGCTACTGCTCCGATACACAGACTGATCGTCTGCTTCATGGCCACAGTTGCGAAGTTCGCACCCCCTTGGGTCAGGAGCCCGAGCGAAGCCGAAAGGAAAATGACAAAACCCGTGAGGGTGAGAATACTCACCATTAAAAGAAAAAATCTGTCTGTATGGAGCGCTCTTGAACTCATACGACCGGCTGAGATTCTTCTTTATGACTCTTCCAGCCTTCGATATCTTTCTTTATGGCTACAAATTCCGGCAAATCCTCGATCTTGGACAGGCCGAGATGTGCTAGTAGATCTATACTTGGTTTATATAAGAAGCTCCGTGCATCACTCGGGTTGTCCACACGTTCGACCAGGCCGCGGACGAGGAGAGCACGCAAAATAAACTGAGAATTTACACCTCGGATATAGTCTATATCTGCTCTACCAACAGGTCCTTGATACAGGACTATTGCCAGAGTTTCGAGACCGGCCTTGCCCAGATCTCGAGACAGGTCGTCCTTCGTTATCTCTTCTATGAGCGAGGAATATTCTTTCGCTGTGCCGAGCATCACATCATCGGTGGTTCGGACAAGAGCAAGTCCGCGCCCGCTCAACCTGGTTTCTAGCTCATCCAACGCACTTATAACGGCAACTTGTTCGACATGCAAAAGTTCGGCGAGCTTTTTCAAGGCTACCGGTTCGGCTTTATAGAAAAGCACAGCTTCTATGCTGGAAGAGAGATTCATGTGGTTTAGTATATCAATAACTAGGAATTCCCACATCCTTTGTTTCCATCTGTATATCTCCAAAATTGGCCTCCTGCGAGACATGTAGCATACCCTGCTTCACGAGTTCGAGCATTGCAAGGAAACTCACTATGACATTCACACGATTTTCCTTGTGATCCTTTGTAAACTCGCGGAAACTCATACGCAAGTGGCTCGTGATGCGGGTAGAAAGCGTGTTTATCATCTCTTCTAGGCTCATTACTTTCTTCACGACAGTTTGCGGTAGGTTTTCTTTTTTTGGCAGACGATTAATTATCTCCTTTAGAGACAGGAGTGCCCTTTCCAAGGAAAACTGAGGATCAGGTACGAATACAGGCTGTATCGCCCGAGTCTGTGACTGGCCAAATATCATTTCTGCTCCAAAGAGTTTTGCGATATGTGTGCCACCTTGTTTGATACGCTGGTATATCTTGAGACGAGTTTCGAGGTCGTGAATATCACCCTCCTCTTCTGGTGTGAGGCTGAGCTCGGGTAGGAGAGATTTGGATTTTATGAGTAATAAAGTAGAAGCTATAAGGATGAAATGTGCAGACTCACCCATAGGCATGTTTTCGAACTGTTGAATATGAGATATGAAATCATCGGTTACCTGCGAAAGAGAAATATCGCTTATGAATAGTTTCTTTTTTTCTATGAGATCAAGGAGGAGGTCTAGTGGGCCCTCAAAAGCCTTTGTTTTTATTGTGAATGCCATACACATAGTATAACAAATACACTATTAAAAGTTGGTATTTGGTTAGGTATGAGAATAGGGCTCTATTGAGCTATTTATGGAATTCACTGATATTAAAAACAAAAAATGCTTGACAAAAACTGTGGGTATGCTATGATACTAACGGTTAGTACTTTGTCACTTCCGGAACTGAGGGCGGTATCCGCTAGTAGGTTTCGGCTTAAGGGCAGTGCTGGTTATAGCCCCATTATCACAAAGAGCCAGCGAAAATGAGCCATAAATTGTTGCGCGAAAGTTGTGGAAGCTCGATAGCGTAACGGTTCATTTTAGATGTTGTAACTTCCCCCTTCTCCAAGGTCTTTTGACACAAAATGACGGAGAAGCGGATGATAAGTAAAGTGTCTAGCTACACTCTGGTATGGCGTAATCTAAAAGCAATAACGCCAAATTAGATTGTAGGACGGGTTCACTGAACCTGGCGAAAGGCAGTAAGTTGCAAACGCACACCTTTCGATGATGTAAGCTTTTCTGCGCCGATGGGATTACCCGCAGACAACGTTCCGGGCATTGCGACCCGACGTTAAAAAATGAGTCAGTGAGTCTCTAAAAGAGAGATGCTCAAGTAATCCATAGTATTATACCCCTTGCGTCACTTCCAATGACGAGAGGGGTTTTCTTTTTGCCAAAAACATTTGCCTAAATTTATGAAAGGGTCAATAATCGTACGCGCGACAAGCACCACATACTTTTCGGGACCTCAGGGAAGTGACGAAAATTTTCGTCACTTTGAAGAAGTGCCAAAACAACATATCCTCAATATCACCTTTCTAGCTTATTAACTCACCCCAATCGCCTCCTTTGCCTCCATCAACTTTTTTGAAGCAACCTCATTTGCTTTCATTGCCCCTTCTTTCAATACTTTCATCACATATTCCCTATCTTTTTTCAATTCAACCCTCCTTTCGCGTAGCGGCTTTATAAATGCATCGATATCTTCTATGAGCGCCTCCTTTAAAGTTTTGTACTTCCCTTTATTTGCATCATAAAGCTCTTTCAATTCCGCCTCGCTCCTGAAAAGCTTGTGAATAGCATAGACGTTAGTCGGCACATCTCCAGATGAATCCGTCACTATACTCATAACAGACTTTATGATTTCGTCGCGCGTTGCAAACAGAGGAATGGTATTCCCATAACTCTTTGACATCTTGCGCCCATCTGTACCAGGAACTGTCGCAACATGCTCCAAGATTATCGGCTCGGGAAGCTTGAAAACATTTTCCTTGAATGTAAAATTGAACTTTTCTGCTATGTCTCGCGCGTATTCTATATGTTGCTTCTGATCCTGTCCCACAGGCACAACATCGGTATTGTAAAGCAAAATGTCCGCAGCCATAAGAACTGGGTAATTGAAAGTGCCTGCATTTATTTCTTTGTTTTTTGCTTCGGCATCCTTGAATGCATGTGCTCGCATAAGGTAAGGCATGGTGACTATCGTCCCAAAAATCCAAGCGAGTTCCGTGTGAGCTGGGACATCTGACTGTTTGAATATTACCGAACCCTTCGGGTCGAGTCCCAGAGCGAGATAGTCGAGAGCGAGGTCATATATGAGACCTTTCATTTCCTCCTTGTTTTGGATAAGGTTGAGGGCATGATAGTCGGCAAGCATGAAGAAACACTGGTATTCCCCAGATTTTTCCAGATCTATGAATTGCTTCATCGCCCCAAAATAGTTGCCGATGTGAGGGCGACCTGTGGGCTTCACACCAGAAAGCAAGATTTTTTTCATGTGTGAATGATAACAGGAAATATGTGAAATATGAATAGGCGCTTTGTGATCACGAGGAGTTGCTTTTTGTCTGTCTGCGGATTTGTTCGTAATATCTCGGCATTTCCACAAAACGTCTCTTCCAAGTCCCGTTAAAGGAATTTGTCAAATTGTCTGTTTGAAATGGTAGCTGTAGATCAGTCTCAGGAACTTACGACCGAGTATCAGTA
>Ga0172379_10003631_pt1 | contig 24186 bp, 29 predicted proteins | sample GrowelOW334metaG_FD_119756 | JGI IMG/M metagenome (GOLD analysis project Ga0172379, IMG submission 119756) | Groundwater microbial communities from an aquifer near a municipal landfill in Southern Ontario, Canada - Groundwater well OW334 metaG | ecosystem: Environmental > Aquatic > Deep...
AAAAGAAGTTAAAAAACAATATATACTTAGTACCACAGAGAAAGAAGCAATTAAAAAAGTTGTTGAGCCACTATTTGTGAATGGAAAGCATTGTTCTGAAATTGCTGAGACTTTTCACAAAGGAAGCATTGAGAACACCAAACTTACGATTGAACTTCAGCCCATTCTTTATAGGATTAAAGAGCTAGCTTCAGATAAGGATTTTATGGATAAATATGAACGATTAGCGTTATATATAGGTATGATAAAAAAAGAGAATAATTAATTCTTGAAGGTTCTATATATATATTTATATAAGTAATTTGACAATGTATCTACATTGTATATACTTAGAGTATGACAACAAAAATTCAAAAATGGGGAAATAGTTTAGCGGTGCGAATACCGAATGAATTTGCAAAAAACCTCAATTGGTCTTCTGGCGCTATCGTGAGTTTTCAGCAATCAGGAAATAAAATGATTATTACTTCTAGCCGTCCTAAATATACTTTAGAGCAAATGGTGAAAGGGATGACAAAGAAAAATAGGCATAAATCTCTATGGCCAAATGATAAGCCAAGAGGTAAGGAAATATGGTAAAAAATCTAGCAATTCCAGAAAGAGGCAACATTGTTTGGATTGATTTTAGCCCAACAAAAGGCCATGAGCAGTCAGGCCTGCGTCCAGCTGTAGTAATTTCTTCAAATGAATATAATTCTTTTTCTGGCTTGGTCTTGGTTTGTCCTATGACTAGTAAACACAAAGGTTATTTTTTTGAAGTTTTAATAAAAGGACCAAAAGAAAAGTCTTTTGTTTTGGCTGACCAAATAAGATCTTTTGATATAAAAGAAAGGATAAAAAAGATAACAGGGAAAGTCACTGTATTGGAAATTAATGAAATTTTAGGGAGAGTTTCAGTTTTGTTTGAATAAAAATTTGTGATAGAATAAAAGGAGTGATTTACTTTAATAATGTTTCAAAAATTTACAAAGATTTAGCCGCGCTTGATGATGTGACTTTTACAGTTGAGACTGGAGAATTTGTCTCGGTTGTTGGACATTCTGGCGCTGGTAAAACCACTTTAACAAAAATGATTTTAGCAGAAGAGATACCTTCTCTGGGTACAGTTTTTTTTGAGTCAATTGATGTAAATAAAATAAAAAATAAAGATCTAACTAAACTTCGTCGTCGTATTGGTATGGTTTTTCAAGATTACAAACTGCTTTCTAATAAAACAGCTTATGAAAATATTGCTTTTGCTATGGAAGCTGTAGGAAAAACTGAGGAAGAGATAGCCAGTGACGTTCCTCATGTTTTAGAACTCGTTGATTTGAGCCATAGAGTTTGTCATTTTCCAAATCAAATGTCTGGTGGTGAACAACAGCGCCTAGCGATAGCACGAGCCATCATAAATCAACCAGAAATTATTATTGCGGATGAACCGACAGGGAATTTAGATCCTGTAAATACGCATGAAATAGTACAGATTTTGAAAAAGATAAATGACCTCGGTACGACAGTTATTTTAACCACACATAACTATGGAATCATTGAATCTCTTGGTAAAAGAGTGATTACGATGGAAAATGGGAAAATTATAAGAGATACTAAACATAAGAAATAATGTGGTATACTCACCTTAATAAGATATTTTTATGAGAATAGTTGCATTCAAAAGAATTATAAAAGGTGGATTTTTAAACTTTAAAAGGAGTGGGCTTGTTTCTTGGGCAGCGGTTCTGGTGGTGACGATTACCCTTTCAGTGATCACTCTTATTATTTTCCTGCAAGCAGTTTTACATTTTTCCCTCAATCAAATCAAAGATAAAGTAGATGTTACTATTTATTTTACTAGTAGTGCATCTGTGGACAATATTACGCTTTTGAAATCTTCTCTAGAAAAATTACCTGAAGTATCACAAGTTTTTTACACAAGTGCTGCTGATAATTTAAAAAATTTCCGTCTTCGCCATTCTAATGATTATCCGACGATTCAAGCTTTGGACGAAATAGGGGGGAATCCACTTTTGGCTACTCTCGGAATAAAAGCAAAAGAAATTTCTCAATATGAATCTATTGCAAATTTCTTAAAATCAGACAATGCACTAGTTTCTGGTCCAATCTCCATCATAGACCACACAAATTATTATAATAATAAAGAAGTTATATCTAAATTAGATGTCATAATCTCCAGCGCTCAAAAACTTGGTTTTCTAGTGACGTTGCTTTTTGTAATTATTTCTATCATTATCACTTACAATACGATTCGTTTGACCATTTTTATTTCTAAAGAAGAAATTGGTGTGATGCGTCTTGTCGGTGCTTCTAAAATGCACGTGCGTGGACCTTTTATGATCGAAGGTGCAATTTATGGTATTATCGCGACTTTCTTTACTCTTATTCTTTTTTTGCCAACGACAGTTTGGCTTGGACGAAATATGACGAGTTTTCTTGGAATCAATTTGTATGATTATTATCTTGCAAGTTTTTTTCAAATTTTTATAATACTTTTATTATCAGGTGTGGGCTTAGGAATTATTTCTAGCTTTTTGGCGGTTAGAAAATATTTAAATAAATAAGTTATGCAAAAAAAAGAAACAAAATATATTTTTGTAGTGGGAGGGGTTATGTCTTCGGTGGGTAAGGGTATCGCTGCTTCTTCTATTGGAAAGATATTGCAGTCTCGTGGTTATAGAGTGGCCAACATGAAAGCAGATATGTATATCAATCTTGATGCGGGCACTATTCGTCCAGCTGAACATGGGGAAGTTTTTGTTGGGGAAGATGGAATAGAGGCTGATCAAGATCTCGGCAATTATGAGCGTTTTACAAATCAAATTAGTACCCGTGAAAATTACATTACTACTGGACAAGTATATGCAGAAGTTATAAAACGAGAAAGAAATTTAGAATACGGAGGAGAAGATGTTGAAGTTTATCCAGATATTCCAAAAGAAATAATCAGACGGATTGAAGCTTGCCAGGAAAAAAATAAATCAGATATTACAATAATAGAGTATGGTGGTACAGTGGGGGAATATCAGCTTCTTCCTTTCTTAGAAGCGACTAGAATGATGAAATCAAAAAAGCCTTCTGATGTTTTTGTGGTTTTGATTAGTTATTTGCCGACACCGTTACTTTTGGGCGAGCAAAAATCAAAACCTACTCAACACGCTATCACTGATCTTTATTCAGTTGGTTTAAATCCAGATTTTGTAATCTGTCGAGCAGACCAACCCGCTACATCAGATATAAAACGAACCATCAGTAATGTGTGTAGTTTGCCAGTAGAGAGAATAATCTCAGCACCGGATGTTTATTCTATTTATGATGTGCCGGTTAATTTTGAAAAAGAAAATTTTGGGAATATTTTACTTAAAACCATCGGTTTGACACCACGACAGCAGGATTTAGCTGATTGGACGGCTTTGGCAAATAAAATAAAAAAAATAAAGAAAGAAGTTCGTATTGGTATCGTGGGTAAGTATTTTAATTTTAAATCATGCAAAGACACTTACATTTCAGTAATTGAATCCATCAATCACGCCACTTGGGCCTTGGGCTATAAACCAGACATCATATGGCTTGATTCAGAAAAATATGAAAATGATCATAAATTATTAAGCGAGCTAGACGAGCTAGACGGCATCATTGTTCCCGGAGGGTTTGGTAATAGGGGTGTGGAAGGTATGATCTTGGCAGCAGATTATGCCCGCAGGAAAAAGATCCCATATTTTGGTTTATGTTTAGGGATGCAAATTTTAACTATTTCTTATGCTCGCAATGTTTTAAAATTTAACAACGCTAATTCAACAGAGATGAATGCGAATACTCCATATCCAGTTATCGCTACTATGGCTGACCAAGTTGAAAAAATAAAGAATAAAAATTATGGAGGGAGTATGCGTTTAGGGGCTTACGATTGCGTTCTAGTAAAGGACTCCATAGCTTTCGGATCCTATAAAGCTTCTAAAATTTCTGAACGTCATCGACATCGATATGAAGTAAACACAAAATACATTGGAGAATTGGAAAAAGCCGGTTTAGTTTTTTCTGGTAAATCTCCGGATGGAGTTTTGATGGAAATAGCAGAGCTTTCCAAAAAAGATCATCCGTTTTATTTAGGGACTCAATTTCATCCTGAATTTAAATCCCGCCCCCTTTCTCCACACCCACTTTTCTCTGCTTTCATAAAAGCTTCTATAAATAAGAAAAAATAAAATTTGTGAAGGTCTAACCTTCACAAAAAACTGAGCAAGGGTAGTCCTTGCTCAGTTTTTTCTCAGTTTGCTAAAAAGTGGAGGCAACGTCTCCGCATTAGTTAGGCCAAATCCTTCTTTTTGGTTTCAAATTCTTCTTTATTAATTTCGCCTTTTGCATATCTTTCTTTTAGAATATCTAGCGCGTTGTTATTTTTACCATCCATGTGTCCGCAATGAAAGTGCGATTTACCTCCTCGAATTAGCCAAAAAGCAAAGGCAATAATAGCAATCCAAAAAAAGAACATAATCAACCCGCCTAGCATGGAGCCACCCCAATTTCCATAATATCCGTACATCATATAATTTTAATTTAATTAATCATTATTAAATTTATTAAACCAAGAACTATTCGTGTACTTTTGCTTCCATCATGCTTTTCTTGTCATCCTCAGACATATCTTTCATGTCTTCAGGGTGATCTACTTTAGCATGAGTCATCATTTTATCCGCCACCTCTGACGCCGTATCTCCAGTGGCTTCGAAAGTACAAGTAGTACTTGGATTTATATCTTTACAAGAAAGTTTCATCATAAATATTAAATATCTAATTTTTATAATAATTCGACTTTAAACAAACTAAGGTTTGAGAACAAACCACACTCCTCCAACGTTTTGTCCAGTAGTGTCTCCTACAACTTTATCAAATTTCCAAAAATAAAGTGGAATGCCATTATAGGTAAGCTGTCTAGAACCATCTGTGCGGACAGTTGTGGCAAGCATACCAGTTATTCCCGTGTCAGGAATAAGATTTTCATTAGCTGATATTAGATACGGAGGCCAATTGACTGCACATTCGTCGTAACAGGTACTAACATTTGGTATTGTATCTTTTGTGAAAAGATACAAGGTCATTCCATTTGATGCTACTAAATAACTGCCGAGGGTTGGATTAGAGGAAACTTTAAGGGTTGGGGTAGTATTAGGCGAGTTTTTGTCTATTTGGGTAGATTTCATCGAAAATAAAGAAAGACCACCCACTATGATAATTATTATTATCACTATCCAGACTATATTCCACGTTTTCATACAATTTATTTTATTAAACTAATAATTTTTTTTATTTATAATAAAAATCGACCTTATAATATAAACTTACAATAATTAATTATAAGAAAGGTTTATTAAAATAACATTAAAAAATTTATTAAGAAAATTATTATGATTTTTTTAGTACGTCTTTCTTAAAGTGTTTTAAATAAGCAACAATAATAAAGCTAATAATAACCATCAGAAACCAAGAAGTTATCTTGCTCGTAGAAACGACATTCCAACCGTGGACCTGATTTGGATATTGCCAAGCACCTAAATAGGTAGAGATATTTTCAGCAATCCAGATAAAGAATGCAATCAGAAGGAAAGCCAAATTCATCGGCATCCACCTGCGGATATCGGTCACTGTAAAATACACTTTCGTTTTCCAGAAAAAAATAAAAACAGCTAGAATCAAAAACATTCGAAAATCATATATATAATGATTAGTAAAAAAATTTAGATAAATTAAAAAACAAAGAAAAACGCTTAACCCATAACGAGAGTAATTTGTCAGTTCTAGTTTCATTATTTTCCATGACTGACTTATATAGCTTCCGATTGCGGCATACATGAATCCGCTATAAAGAGGAACGGTAGCAATTTTTAAAAAACCGGCTTCAGGATAGCTCCAAGAACCTATGGCTGGGTTAGTTTTATATAGCTCTAAAACAAGTCCGATAATATGAAACAAAAAAATAACTTTCACTTCGTCTTTTGTTTCAAGTTTAGTGAAGTAAAGTATGGCCTGTATGGCAATTGCCGCTAGAAATAAGAAATCATATCGTGCTAGTCCAAAAAGAGGTATTTGGTTTGAAATAAAAAGTAGTAAGAAGAAAGATCCTGCGAATATCGCAGCTCGAGCTTGCTTGATGCCGAAAATTAAAAATTCTTTCATAATAGATTTATAGGGTCTTTATAAGAAATTTGTATGCTACGGGACTTGGACTCGAACCAAGATCACATCCTCCAGAGGGATGGGTCCTACCATTAGACGATCCCGTAATGATTAATAATGGTTATTCATACAATAGAACAAAATTACGTTTTTATCAAACTGTTGTATAATGTATCTGTGAGCACAACATTAAAAACAACGACAAAGGTAGAGGACGCTGCAAATTTTATTGCTTCTTCTATTTTAAGTCAATTAAAGTTAGGCAAGCAGGTTTTGTTTTTTGTGACCGGTGGTTCTTCCATTGCCGTCGGAGCAAAAGTCGCAGAGCTTTTGAGAGACAATTTAGAGCAAAATTTAACTAAAAATCTGACCATAATGATGACTGATGAGAGGTACGGACCGCTTGATCACAAAGATTCAAATTGGTATCAATTGATAGAGAAAGGTTTTAGTCTTCCGCAAGCTAGACTTTTGCCTATTTTGGATGGAAGTGACCGTGTCAGTACAACTGAAAAATTTAATAAAAATCTTTATCAGGAATTAATGGAGAATAAAGATAATAAATATAAAATTGGCTTGTTTGGCATAGGAGCGGATGGGCATACGGCTGGAATATTGCCGAAGAGTGAGGTAGTGAGTGACACAGTAGAATCTAAAGACTTAGCCTATGGTTACAATACTCCGACATTTTCTAGAATCACAATAACTCCTAAAGCAATAGAAGGATTAGATGAGGCTGTGGTTTGGGTGCAGGGTGAAGAGAAATGGAGCGTGGTAAAAGATTTATTAGAAAAAGATATTAATATCACTAAACAGCCAGCCCAAATCTTGAAAAGAGTTCCATTATTAACAATATTTACTGATTATAAACAGACAAATGGATAAAAATACACCGACAATTCTAGTTATTTTTGGAGTTTCTGGCGATCTAGCTAAGAGGTATTTATTACCGGCTATTGAAGCTATTAAAAAAGCTGAAATGCTTCCGGATAAATTTAAAATCGTAGGTGTCACCCGCCAAAATAATTCTCAATTTTATAAAATGGACATAAATAGTAAAAAAGATTATGAAAAACTAGGTGAACATTTGACGGAAATAGAAAAAGATTTTAATTTGCCTATTGGTCTATCGGCACAACGCCTGTTTTATTTATCAGTCCCCCCTATCGTGTCTAGATCAATTATTGAGCTACTTGGAGAATCGGGTTTAGCTAAAATAGGGGAGACAAAATTATTACTAGAGAAGCCCTTTGGAGTCGATTTAGAAAATGCAATATATTTAGCGCACCATATCAAGCAATATTTTTCATCTAGACAAGTGTATCGGGTAGATCATTATATGGCAAAAGAAATTGCGCAAAACATTATCGTTTTTCGAGAGGGTAATTCGCTTTTCAAAAAAACATGGAACAAAGTTGGTAATTAAAGTAGAGAGATTATAGTCATTGAAGAAATAGGGATAGAAGGACGTACGAATTTTTACGAACAAACGGGCGCTCTGCGGGATGTAGTCCAAAGTCACCTTTTGCAATTAGTGGCACTAACGTTAATGACCTTACCAAAAAATTTAGAAGAAGTACCTAAAGAGCGACTCAAGGCATTAAAACAGTTAAATATTGTGTGTGATATTAAAAATAGTGAATGTGTAAAGAGAGGCCAGTATGAGGGTTATCGTAGTGAGGTAGGGAATTTAAAAAGTATGACAGAAACCTTTGTGTCAGTAAGTTTGCAATCCAGCGACCCAAATTGGATAGATGTTCCGATAAAGCTCACCACTGGCAAAGCACTTAAAGAAAAACTTACAGTGATTAAAATTCGTTACAAAAAAGATAAAGAGTTGGAATCAAATGAATTATTGTTGCGTATCGCTCCAGATGCGGGAATAGAATTTAGCATGTGGGCAAAAAAACCCGGACTGGAACATCAAGTCAGTCGTCATGCGCTTCATTTTTTCTTTAAAGAACATTATGGAGAATTACCTGAGGCTTATGAACAAGTTTTATTTAATGCCATAAATGGGGACCATAATTTATTTACCTCAGGAGAGGAAGTAATCGAAACATGGAGAATCCTGGATGCGATACAAAAAACATGGGAAAAGACTGGAGATGATTTAATAATTTACCCCAAGGGAAGTACCATAGAGGAGGTTTTAGACATGAAATAATAAATTGCAATATATAATTTTTTCTATTATACTGAATGCTCAATGAATAAAAAACCTTGGATTTTTTTAATAATTGCAATATTTTTGTTTATTGTTTTTTTTGTTTTTCTAGAATTTTTTAGTAGTACTTTGTCTTATAGTCAAAATGAACAAACAGTAACTCCAAATACTAAAAAAATTGAAAATAAAAAAAGTGTATTAGCTATTTCTCCTCTTGATAAAGTAGCTTATGATAAAAAACTAAATGAAATAGCGAACAACCCGCCTGATCCTATTGTCTACAATACAGTCAAGACTATTGAAAAAGATAAGAACGGCAAATCCATAACTAAACTTACCAAGGTTCCTGTTTCTCCTCAACCTATTCAGACGCATCTTTGGCCTGTGAAAACTGTTTATCCGAATGCTGGCGCTATTTTGCCATTTTCTCGTATTATCGCTTATTATGGGAATTTATATTCAACGAAAATGGGAGTATTAGGGCAATATCCTGAAACTCAAATGTTAGCAAAATTAAAAACTGAAGTAGAAAAATGGGAGAGTGCTGATCCGTCCACTCCAGTAATTCCTGCTCTTCACTATATAGCTGTCGTGGCCCAAGGAAGTGCGGGGAAAGATGGCAAGTATAGAGCTCGTATGCCAAATGCAGAAATAGACAAAGTGCTCGCGATAGCGGAGAAAATAAATGCTATTGTTTTTCTAGATATACAAGTTGGTTTTTCGAATGTTCAAACGGAGATTCCACTTTTGGAAAAATATTTAAAAATGCCACAAGTACATCTAGGGATCGATCCTGAATTTTCCATGAAGAGTGGCATTCGACCGGGGAAAGTCGTCGGCACAGTAGATGCATCCGACATAAATTTTGCCTCAAACTATTTAGCCAAGCTCGTGCGAGATAATAATCTCACCCCGAAAATTCTCATTGTTCATCGTTATACACAAAAGATGGTCACCAATTACAAACAGATTAAGACAATGCCAGAAGTGCAGATCGTGATGCATATGGATGGCTGGGGAGTGCAGGCAAAGAAAATAAATACTTATCAGCAATTTGTCTACAAAGAGCCAGTACAATTTACCGGCTTTAAATTATTTTATAAAAATGATCTTTTGACAAAAGGCACGACGCTCATGACACCAGCGAGTCTTCTAAAATTAAATCCCCAACCTTTATATATCCAATATCAGTAATAAAAAGAAAAAAAGGAGTGGGCAATGAATACCGACTCCTTTTCTAGGATAACCCAGAGGGTTATTGTACATAATGTTGCTCAAAGGGAACGAAACCATCGCACCCTTCTTTGCTTGTAACCGTACAGTTTTCTTTTTTGCATTGTGTCGGGTCTTTATGCGCCTGAAAAAAACATACGATTCTAAACATTTTTTTGTACCCCTTTCTCAAGATTAGAATAACAAAGTGTTTCTTAATTATACCATTTTTTTTAAAAAAACCATTAGCTGTGGATAACTCAAAAATTTAAAAATTGACATAACTACCCTTTAAATGTATAAAGGAAAACAGGAAAGATGTTATTTTATTTCAGAAGGGTGTATATACGCCCAAGAAAGGAGGAAATATGAAAGATCGTCCCGAGATTCTCGAAGAACATTACCCCGATTATCTAGTGCGTTGGGCTTCTAGCGCATTAGAAAAGGCTGGATTTACTCCAGGGGATATGTTACTGCTCGGGCAACCCGAGCAGCGACAGAAGATTGCTGAATTTCGGCTCGTCTTGCACGATCGGGCCGAAATAGTTCTTAGCCCCCTTCCTGTCGTCGAAAAGACGGAAGGGGAGCACAAAAAGCCCCAAATTTATTCCGGGGCTTGACTGACTTAAAATCAAACCGTTCCCTCAGTAGGTGAAAAACCGTGCTGGAGGAACGGTTTTTTCATTTGCTTTTATTTTTACCTTTTCTATATTTTTTTGCTATAATATAAATATGAATATAAATAAAGATTCAGTGCCACAAACAAAATCATATATGGATTATTCTGAAGAAGAAAGAAAATTATTGGTAGAAGGTATTCTTACAAATCGAAAAGAAGGTAAACCACCTACAGAAGATCAAAGGAAATTTCAAGAGGCGGAAGATATATTTTTTGAAAAAGATAGTCAAGATCGACATGGACACTAAAAAAGAAAAAAAAGCGTGGAAGGATGTAGAACATGGACAAAGATTTTTAAATGCTTTTCGAGGGATACGTGTTTTTTGGATGACTACGAATAATTTATTTAGATACGCATCATCTGTAGCGATTTTAATAGTGATATTTTTAGGATATTATTTGCAAGTTTCGAGTTTTGAATGGATTTCATTAATTTTTGCTATTGGTTTTGTTCTAGTTTCAGAAGCATTTAATACAGCTATTGAAATAGACATAGATTTAACTTCTCCAGAATATCATCCTTTTGCGAGAGACACAAAAGACGTCGCTGCTGCTGCTGTATTGTTGTCTGTATTCGTTTCTGCTATTGTCGGGCTTATCATCTTCTTGCCTAAAATTTTTTAAATTGGTAGAATTTAACTATGAGTAATAATGTAAAAATTTTCATTTTAATAATTTGTCTTTTAGTTTTAGGAGTAATAGCTACTGTATTGCTTCGATCTGATAGTATTCCTTTAGGTCCTGGGAAATATGATGAATTCGCAACTTGTTTAAAAGACAAAGGGGCAATTTTTTATGGGGCTTTTTGGTGTACTCATTGTCAAGAACAAAAGAAGCTTTTTGGTGTATCTCAAAAATTATTGCCATATGTTGAATGTTCTACCGCTGACGGACAAAGCCAGACGCAGATCTGCAAAGACAATAAAATAACAAGTTATCCAACTTGGACATTTGCTGATGAGACAAGTCTAAATGGAGAAATTTCTCTACAGCAATTAGCTGATAAAACTTCTTGTATATTGCCTCAACAATAAATATTTATAGATTATTAGTTAACTAATTATAATTATATGGGAAAAGGAAATAACGCATATAGAAAAGATGTGAAGAAGCCTAAAAAGGCAAAAAAGAAATAATCTAAATAGAAGATGTCTCTGTTTACAAAAAGAGAAATTACGCTAATGCGGAGATTGGATACGCCTGCCAAGGTGCAGGATTTTTTAGATGGATTTAAATTTAATTTTGAGAAAGGTGGGGAGACATTAAAATCTCCTATTTTAACCTTGAGAGCGCGAAACGCGCATTGCTTCGAAGGAGCGCTTCTTGGAGCTTATATATTGTCTTTACATGGTTTCACCCCCTATTTAATGCATTTTAAAGTAATAAAAGGAGATTATGACCACATCATTACTCCGTTTAAGGTTGGTGGTCTTTGGGGGGCATTGTCTAAAACCAATCATGCAGTTTTGCGTTATCGTGAGCCAATATATAAGAATGTTAGAGAACTCGCAATGTCTTATTTTCACGAATATTTTTTAAATGATAGGAGAAAAACTCTTCGGCAATATTCTACCCTTTTTAATTTAAAAAATTTAAATAAACCTGCCCGCCCTCATGATAACTCTGGAGCAGGCGGGGATTGGGCAATTTCAGAGAAAGATCTTTGGTATTTAGATAAAAAATTAGATAAAATAAAACATTACGATATTGTTCCAAAAGCTTATCTGAAAAAGCTTCGCAAAGCAGACAAGATTGAGATAGAAGCTACAAAAATTGTAGAGTTTAGAAAATACTAAAAATACTATCTATCAATTTTGCAAACCAATTTTTTTGCGGAATTTCTTTTTGCTCTGTTTGAGTTGGAATAGAGGGGGAAGGAGTAGTATTTATGGCTGTAGCTGTTAATGTTTCTTTTTTAATAAATTTTCTAGGATTTTTAACTACAATTTTTTCTACAGTCTCAATTTTTGGCTTTTCAAACTTTTGCATTATTTGATTCCAAGTTTTATCAGATAATACAGAAGCAACATAAGCAGTTTCCCAGATTTTATTATTTAAGTTATCGTTTTTCATTCCACCATCAACGTCTTGTATTGTGGCTAGATAATTAAGTGGCGTGTTTTCTCCTTTTTTCCAATCTTCCACTTTTTCATTTAATGCGAGGATGCCTTCCATTGCCCAAGCCGTAGAGGAAACATTACCCCAACCACCATTTTCCTTTTGATTTTGTTTTAAGTATTCTCGCGCTTTTTTTAAACTTTCCCCTTCACCTGGTGAAGGGGAAAACACTGAAAGGGCTTCTATTGCTGCGCCAGTCATATCTACAGAATTATCCCAGGATCCGTTTTCATTCTGTGCTTTCAGAACAAAAGCTATATCGTCATTTATCATTTTATCAGTTATCATATAGCCAGCATTTTGTAAAACAATTAAAGCGAAAATATCATCATTGTCTTCATGGATATCTCCAAACTGTGTACCATCAAAACTAGTAATTATTTTTTCTATATAATTTTCACCATTTGTATTATATGGGTTAAGTCCAAGAGCCATTAATGCCATTGAATGTCTTTCATAGTCTGTCAAAGATGGATTTTTTATTTTAGTTTCTTTCAGATATTTAGTTAATTTTGATATTTGTTCTGGATAATTTGCTGGTGCTAATGTTAAAGCTACCCAATCTGTATATAAATCTTCACCAAAAGATCCGTTTTCTTTTTGTTGAGATGTTAAAAAGTCAAAAGCTTTTTTAAGATCAAAGATTGGTTCTGGCTCAGGTGTTGTGATAATAGGTGTAAAAACAAATCTACTGCCACCAGAGGAACGTGTAACTACTGGCTCTGGAATAGAATCAGGTTCAGGTTCTGGAACAGAAGTGGGTAGAATTGTTACAGTCAAGATTTCTGTTGGAAAATAAAAATCCTCTTTGATTCCAACATTGTATGATCCTGTCTCTAATGGTGTAAAAATTGCTTGACCATTTGCGTCAACAGGTTGGACTTGAATTTCAGTAGGCGACCAAGGATTGTTGGGGTCTGGTTGTGTTACTCCTATATTTACACCTGTTAAAGCTAGCCAGTTATTATTTTGATAATCATAATCTTGCGCATTTACTGATAAAATATCATTTGTATTTATTGAATTAGAGCTTAGAATTATTTTGTGGTGTGGTCCAAAATAAAAATAAAGATTTTCCCCACCGGAAAGAATTTTTTGGTCTATTGCATCAAAAGGATAAGAATCATTTACAGTATATTGCCAATCATCACAACTACTATTTATACATTTTAAATAAAATCCCATACTAGAATATTGCAAATCTGTAATTGAAAAATTATCGCTTAAAATATCTGCATCTGTTAATACCGAAAGAACACTATTGGCACCAACATCGTGTCCTTGTATTTGAATTGTTCCAGGTATTTGAAGTGGAACAGCTCCGGAATAAATAATATTAGCTCCGTCTCGTATGGTTAGATTAACATCTGCGGCCAAAACAACATTTTTCCCGACAAAAAGTAATGCTACTAATAAAACTATTTTAATAATTTGATTTTTCATATTTCCAAGAGACAATGTCTCCAAGGTTAATTTTATAATTTGAAACACCGACTTGTGCTTCAACGCCGTTCACATAATAAATCCAATTTTCATTTCCATTATTTTTTATTCCATTGATCGAAACAATTAATTTTCCCATTCCCACATAATCTTTTTCTGTAAAATTTATTTTTCCTTCGTTTTGAAGTTTACTCATAAAATCATAAACACTAATTTTGCCTGCAATTGTGTCTTCAAACTCGATAGTATTTAAGGGCTTAGACTTAGAAGGATGAGGAATTATAAAAACAACACTTAAAATAGCTATAAAAATTACTATTGTTAAAATTATTTTTTTATTTTTAGATATAAATTTATTCATAAATTTTACACAAAAAAATTCCGCTATTTTGAGCAGAATTCTGGGTCTTCCTGTTAAAAAACAAAGAAGATTTTCCTGCTCGGGACACATCCCAGTAGTAGAGCAAAGCTCACTACGGGACACGTAAAATGATTGGTATTCGGACTTATCCCTTCCACCTTTTGGTGTTTAGGACTTACCGTAGCGGCACTGTACTGGAATCTAACCAGTTTCCCCAATCACTTCTTTTAATTTTCAAAAGAACTTTCTTAGTATATACTTACCATATATTATGTCAAAAAAAGATGTGGATAAAGAAAAAATAAAGAATAAAAAACAAATAAAGATAATGGTTTTTGGAACTTTTGACGGACTGCATGAAGGCCACATTAATTTTTTCAAACAGGCAAAAAAACTCATGAAGAACTCATTTTTGATTGTTTCAATAGCGAGAGATAAAAATGTGAAAAAGATAAAAGGGGAGTATCCAATTAAGAATGAGAAAGAAAGAATGATTTTAGTAAAGAAAAGTAACTTTGCAGATAAAGTTGTGTTAGCAGGCAAGACAAAATATTTGTCTCATATTTTAAAAGAAAAAATAGATATTATAGCTCTTGGCTATGATCAAAAAGCCTACGTGCAAGAACTTAAAAAAGATTTAAAAAACAAAGGTATTTTTATAAAAATTATTCGCCTGAAACCTTTCAAAGAGAAAATTTACAAAAATCACTTATTAAATATCGCTCCTTTTTATCGTAGAAGATAAATAAATTCCGTATAACATTACTGCTCCTAAAATAAGAAAAATAAAATTAAAAGATGGAGTAAATAGAAAAACAATAAAGGCAATAAGTGGGGCTACAATATAAGCTATAGATCTAGAGTTGCGATAAATGCTGATAAATTCATCATTTTCTACATTTATATGTTTGAAAAAATATACATCGCTCATTACTTCTGTGATTGCAGCACCAATTCTTGTACTAAAAAGAGCTATTGCCCAAATCCAAACTTCATGTTTCTCAATAAGAAAAAGTGATAAGGTAGAGATAGACGCTATCAAAAATCCTAACATCATCATTTTTCTCTCACCGATTTTATCGGAATATTTACCCAGGGGGAATTGAATTAATACAAAAGGCAGAAGCATCACAGTGAACATCATGGCTATTTCTTTCCAACTAAAACCCAGATGTGCATATAAATATATCGGTGTATAAATGATCATCCAAACATAGAAAAATTGTAAAAGAAAATTTATTTTATAAGCACGAGTAAGATTTTTATTTATAAAGAAATTTTTAAACGATTGCCAAGCAAAAACTTTGTCATATTTGGGATCATTTAGATTCTTTAAGTTCCAAAATGTAGTGATAAAAAAGATAGTCATTATTACAAAAGCAACAAAATAAAGGGTTGAAAAAGAAAATTTTGACAATATTTCGATAGAAAGAGCTTGAGAAATTACCCAAGCTAGACCCACGATAGAAAGATATAATCCACGCATTTTTCCCATTAATGAATTTTTGGAAAATATTTGCAGTAGTTCGTCTAAGGCAAAAACAATCAAATGGTTTAGGGTGAAATAGAAAATAAAGATTGAGATGATGAGAGCAGAACTTTTAAAGATAGATAATAAAAGAAGAGAAAGAGCATTCAGGCCTGATAAAAAAAGTAAGAATTTATATCCTCCTACTTTTCGGAGTATCCCGGGTATAAAAAAAAATACAAATAAAGAAATCAAAGAACCCAAGGCATATATTAAACCGACATTTTTTTCTCCTGAAAATGAAGAAAGAAAACTGGAGTTAATAAAAGAAGTGAATGCTAGTTGTAGAGATGCTAAAAACCCCAAAACAAAAATACTTTTTAATTTTGAATTTTTCGTAAACATCCCAGTACTAAAATTTTAAGTTTTTATTTTTAATGGTCATTTATTTTAATCAAAAATTTAGTACGGGACAGGTTTTTTTATACACTCAATATCACAGGTATAACTAATGGTCTTTTAGCTGTTTTTTGATATAAGAATTTTGAGATGTTTTCTCCTAAATTTGCTTTGATTATATCAAAATTTACCATATTTCCATTTTGTGCGGATGCTACAGGCATTTTTGTCGTTATATTTTCTATGCCATTTTTAATAATTATTCTTACTTGGCGTAAAAGTTCTTGATTTTCTTTTAAATAGACAAAGCCACGTGAAATCAAATCTGGAGACTTTTTTAATTTTCCAGTTTTTTGGTCAATGAGAGCGATAATAACAAACATTCCATCTTGGGCGAGCATGACTCTGTCACGGATCACTATGTCTTGGGTGTCACTAATAGAAGCTCCATCTACTAACATAGCACCGCTTGGCGCGCGTTCTTTTCGCACAATCATTTTTTGTCCATCAGCAGATATTTCAATGACTGAGCCATTATCTGGGACAATTATATTTTCTTCTAGCATACCCCATTCTATTGCTAGTTCTTTGTGTTTTTCAAGAAAAGAATGGTGTCCATGAATTGGTATAAAGAATTTTGGATGAGTTTTTCTATGTAGCCATTTTACGTCTTCTTGGTTGCCGTGTCCTGTGGCGTGGACGAAATCCTCTCCAGCTGTTCGGTAGCTAATAACTTTTACACCTTGGCGAGAAAGGGCATCTTTCATCTTTTGGACTTGGAGTTCGTTACCTGGAACAACCGAGGCAGAAAGTATTATTGTGTCTCCTTTTTGTAAAGAGAATTTTGTATTTGATTTATTAGCAGCACGATTGAGCGCGGCAAATTCTTCTCCTTGCGCGCCTGTCATCAAAACGACGACTTTATTTGGGGGATAATTATTTGCTTCTTCTAGCGGAATTATTGTACCTTTTTTAGGAGTAAAGAATCCGGCTTCAATAGCTACTTCAATATTTGTTTTCATAGATCTTCCATCCATGGCTACTTTTTTACCGAGCATTTCTGCTGTTTTTACAACATGAGCTAGACGTGTGATGTGTGAGGAAAAAGCGGCAATAATTATTCGTCCAGGAATTTTCTTAATTAAATTTTCTAATCCCTGATGTACTTTTATTTCTGGCAAAGAAAATCCTTCGTGTTCAATATTAGTAGAATCCGTCATCAATAAAAGTACTTTTGCTTTATCAAAAATCGAATACTCTTTTTCTTCTTCTTTGGAAACAATTCCATCTACTTGATCAAGTTTGTAATCTCCAGGAGTGACGATCCATCCATGTGGTGTTTCTATAATTATCCCCATTGAATCTGGTATAGTGTGCGTAACACCAAAGAATCTAATTTTTATTTTTCCGCAGGTTATCACAGAATCTTTTTCAACAATATTTTCTTTCATAGGGGGTAGATGGGGGGATTCTGCCTGCCGTTTTTTCATCATCAGCATTGAAAGTTTTCTAGAATATACAGGAGGATTTCCTATACGTGAAAGAACCAATGGTACCCCTCCGATATGATCCAAGTGTCCATGAGTAATTATCAAGGCCCGTATCTTTTCTTTACGTTCTTCCAGATATGTTGTATTTGGAATAACGTAATCAACCCCAGGGGTTAATTCATTTGAAAAATGCATTCCAGCATCTATCACGATGATATCATCACCGATTTCTATTGCTGTCATGTTTTTGCCGATTTCTTCTACTCCACCAAGTGGAATAATACGAATCACATTTTTTTCTACTGGTGGAATTTTCTCATTTAAAATTTTGTTTTGGTTTTTTATTCCGAAAGGGCGGGGTCTAGGGCTTTTACCAAATTTTTTTTGAGTATATTGATAGGTAGAACTTTTTATCATCTTTTTTCTATGTTCCCCGCCTATCGATTGGCGGACAGGTCCATTTACATAATTAGGCTTGCTAGAATTGCGTCCTGTTACACTTTGGGTGAGGGTAGTGTCATGGGTGGGTATTTTGTTTTCTTTCTTGTCCCCGCCTGCTCCTGTAGGGCGGGCAGGTTCAATCTTAAGTGAGGAAAAAGAAAGTCTTGTTTTTTTTATCATAAGTGATTTTGTTTTATCTATTGAATATTTTCCAAATGTTTTCTGTTTCAGAGAACCATGAATGTATGTTTGAAAAACGATCAGCGGGTGAATTAATGTGATTAATAGAAAGACCTTTTAAATTTTTTGATATTACATAAATAAAATTAGGACTATAAAGGAAAATTGCTGGTATGTCTTTTTTGATTTCATCTTCAAATTGCGCGTATTTTTTTATTCTAGATTGTTCATTGATAGTGATAGAAGCATCCTCTAATATTTTATCTACTTTTGTATTGGCATACATCGCGACGTTGAGACCAGGGTCTTTTCGTTGTGATGAATGCCAAAAAGCAGATAAATCAGATTCGTTATTTACAATTTGTCCAAACAATAGTGCATCATAATCACGTGGACGAATTACGCCTTGATTTAAATTACCAATCTCAAAAGTTTTTATGTCAACTTTCATTCCGATTTTTGCTAGATCTTGTTTGATTATTTCGGCAGTTTTTGTGAGCTCTTCTGCATTTCCTGTAGAGATAGAAAATTCTAAGGTAGTAGTAGTTTTCTTTTTGTTTTTATCAGTTATTGTTTTTTGTAAAAATCCATCTGGACCTTTTGACCAGCCATCTTTCTTTAAACTATCTTGTACATTTTGCAAGATAAGTTCACGAGAAGAATTATTGTCTGCAGACAATCTTTGGTAAGCAATCATATTAGGCGGGATAGGGTCGTCTATAGCCACTCCATATCCAAAAAGAACTTCTCGGACTATTTTATCTTTATCTATAGCTTGGTCGATTGCTTTTGTGATGACTTTGTTAGCAAAAAGAATATTTTTATTTTGATTAAAGAAAAGCCCGAATATTCTTGGGAGCACCGAAGAGTCTATTTGATAATTTCTTTCTTTTAAAATATCCGCGTTTAAAGGAGTGATAGAGCTTATCTGTTCTACTATGCCATCTTCGAGTGCGCTGATAAGAGCTTCTTCGTTTGAATAAAAATGTAAACTTATTTTTTTAATATATGGCTCACCCAATATAAATTTATCAAATGATTCTAATTCATAAGAATTTATGACCCCCGAGGATTCTTTAACGACACTTTTTATAAAATAAGGTCCAGAGCCGACAGGAGAAGTGTTTGCATTATTTAGTTCTATAGAAGAATTATTCCATAGGTGTTGGGGCATTATTCCAAGTGTTAAATTTTCTAAAAATGATGGAAAGGGTTTTTTTAAGGAAAATTCTATAGTCTTTTCATCTATTTTTATTGCATTTATACCATCAAACTCTATTTTTAGCGGACTTTTCATAATCGGATCTTTTATCTCATTTATAGTAAATATAATATCATCCACCGTAACAGGTTTTCCGTCTTGAAAATATATTTTGTCCTTTAAAGTAAATGTATAATTTAAACCATCAGTAGACATTTCATATTTTTCTGCCAAGTCTGGAGAAAATGTACCATCAGGATTTTTTCTCATTAAGCCAGAATAAATAAGGGAGACGAGGTCAAGATCAGCAGGGGAGTTTGCTAGTATCGGGTTTATAAAACGAGGAGTACCGATAATGCCTTCAGAAATAGATCCTCCGTGAAGTGGCACGGTTACCATCAAAGATTTATTTATGCTCTCCAGTATTGAAATAGTGCTTATTAAGAAAGTTAAAAATAAGACAATAAAAATAATTTGTTCTTTTTTTGAGAACGTGTTGAAAATTGAATTGATTTCGTCTTTTTTAGGCAATTTAAAATTGCGAATGCGACTATATAAATTTTGCATGTGTGATATAAAACGAAGAAGACAAAAGGATAAACAAAAGAAATATATTAACTCAAATTAACTATTGGCTTTTATTATTATACTGAGTAGAGCAAATAAAGCAAAGAGAATTCCACAAACAAGGGATAAGTAAAAAAGAAACTTTTCAAAGCCTCGGCGAGTGTGATGAAAGGATTCTGTATCTCCTCCACCCAAAGCGCCACCTAAACCTGCAGCAGATTGCTGAAGTAAAATCGCTGTTACTAGTATTACTGAAAGAATGATCTGCGCATAAGGCAGAATCTTCGCTACTAAATTCATAGAGTGATTATCGCATATTAGAACTCAAAAGGCAAATACAAATGCTTGACAAATACCCTAAGGGGGTATATACTTCAGATATGCAAAAAAGTAAACAGAAATTAATTAATCGGCTTAAAATAATTGAAGGGCAGATACGAGGTTTGCAGAATATGATTGAGAAAGATATCTATTGTATTGATGTCATTACTCAAACCTCGGCAGTGAAACAGGCTTTGTCTTCTATTGAAGATGTTTTGATGGAGAACCATTTAGGTACTTGTTTAGTTCATCAAATAAAAAAAGGTGAAACCTCTAAGGCCACTAAAGAAATGTTAAAAGTTTATCAACTAAAAAGAAAGTAAAAAAGTTTTAATAAAATTATGCAAAAAGAAACATATCAAATAAAAGGAATGCATTGTGCCTCATGTGCCAGTATTATAGAAAGAACTGTTAAAAAAATTGATGGCGTGGAAGATGTTTCAGTTTCTAGTGGTATGGAAAATGCCAAGGTGTCTTTTGATGCTACTAAGACAAATCCAGCATCTTTTAATGAAAAACTAAAACCGCTCGGTTATTCTTTTGTCATTCAACAAACGGCAGAGGAAATGGGCATGAGCGAAAGTGAACATGCGGAGCATTTGGGACTTAATCAAACAAAAAAAGAAAAACTGGAAGAACTAAAAGATATGCGAAATAAGCTTTATTCTCTTATTCCTATTGTAATCATAAGTATTTTTGTCATGAGTTATGATATTTTTGCAGAATTGAATTGGATACCTCCTATGTCCATTATTTGGAGTAAATTTTTCATGCATCTTTTGCCAATCCTCGCCACTTATACTTTGTTTGTAGTAGGCAAACCATATTTGCTCGGCTTATATCGTTTCTTGCGTTATGGAAAAGCGAATATGGATACTCTCATTGGTCTCGGTACCTCTGTCGCGATGTTCTATAGTTTTATTCTCGATGCTTTCGAGACAAGCCTGGAACCTTTTTTAAATGTTGATCAAAGTTATTATGACGTGGCTATTGTGGTTATTGCTTTTATCACTCTTGGAAAATATTTAGAAACACGTTCAAAATTAAAAACTGGTGATGCGATAGAAAAGCTTTTAAATCTACAAGCAAAGACTGCCTTGGTTATTAGAGAAGAAAAAGAGGTTGAGGTATCAATAGATCAAGTAGTTCACGGAGATATAATAGTAGTAAAACCAGGAACAAAAATTCCTGTGGATGGAGTCGTTGTGACAGGCTCTTCTTATGTGGATGAGTCTATGGTCACGGGCGAGCCGATGCCAGTGGAAAAAAAAGAAGGAGATAGTGTAGTGTCAGGAACAATAAACACTAATGGATCTTTTACCTGTAGGGCGACAAAAATAGGAGGGGAGACACTTCTGGCACATATTGTAAAAATGGTGGAGGAGGCGCAGAGTAGTAAAGCGCCCATTCAAGCATTAGCTGATAAAATCTCAAGTGTTTTTGTGCCTGTTGTTTTAGGGATTGCATTTGTTGCTTTGATATTATGGCTTATTATAGGTACGCAATATTTAGGATTTTCTCAAGCTCTTTCCTTTGGTTTAGTTTCTTTTGTGGGCATACTTATCATTGCTTGTCCGTGTGCACTCGGCTTGGCGACGCCGACAGCTATAATCGTGGGTGTAGGCAAGGGAGCAAAAGAAGGAATTCTTATTAAAGATGCGGCCACTCTTCAAAAGCTCTATGAAGTAAATACAGTAGTTATTGATAAAACTGGGACATTAACTTTTGGAAAACCCGAGCTTTCTTCAATCAATAACTTTTCAAATAAAACTGACGATGAACTCGTTCTGATTCTCGCTTCATTAGAAAATAAATCAGAGCATCCTATTGCTAGTGCAGTTATTAATTATGTCAAAGATCCTACAAGGGCTAAAGAAAAAAATATTAAAATTGAAGAAGTAAACAATTTTGAAATTATTAAAGGGAAAGGGTTGAAGGGAATAATTGACGGAGTAGAATATTTTGCTGGTAATACTAAATTAATCACTGATCTTGGTTTATCTTTTGATAAAGATGTATTAGAAAAAGAAACATTGGAAGGCAAAACGCCGGTAATTCTTGCTGATAAAAATAAAGTACTTGGTATATTTATGATAGCGGATACGATAAAACCTGAAGCCATAGAAGCAGTGAAGAATTTACACAAACTTGGTATAAAAATCGTGATGCTTTCAGGCGATAATAAAAATACAGCAGAATATATCGCAAAACTTGTAGGTATTGATGAGGTGGTGGCAGAGTCGATGCCTGAAGATAAATTAAATAAAATAAAGGAACTTCAATCGGAGGGGAATATTGTAGCTATGGCAGGAGACGGAGTAAATGATGCTCCAGCGCTTGCCCAAGCAGATGTAGGCATAGCGATGGCTACTGGTACCGATGTGGCTATAGAAAGTGCTGGTATTACTCTTCTGGGCGGGGATATCTCAAAGATTGTCAAAGCCATTAATCTATCAAAAATAACAATGCGGGGGATAAAACAAAATCTTTTTTGGGCTTTTGTGTATAATATAGTAGGTATCCCCTTAGCAGCTGGATTATTTTATCCATTATTCGGTTGGTTATTAAATCCAGTATTCGCAGGTTTTGCTATGGCGATGTCGAGCGTGTCCGTGGTCGGAAATTCATTACGTATTAAAAGTAAAAAAATATAAGCGTCGCGCTTTAAGTCGCATTTTAAAGGAGAATGCGACATGATTCATCAGAATCAATTGCGCGACATAATTTCGTTAAATCATATGAAAAAATATACATTTCATGTTTCAGGAACTCATTGTGCATCTTGTAAAATCTTAATTGAAGATATTTTGATGGATTCGAAAAGCTCACCACAAGAAGAGCAGATTGTTAAAAGTGTCAAAGTTGATCTAAAAAAAGAAATTGTAGAGATAGAAACTGACAGTGAAAAGAATCCCGAAGAACTTGCTCAAATTCTTACAAGTAAAACAGAAACAAACGGTTATACGTTCTCGGTTGAGAAAACAATTCAGGAAAATAGAAGTGATGATGTTATTTGGAAAGCTATACCCATTGGACTTGTTTTTGTGGTGTTATTTTTTCTTCTACAAAAGTCTGGAATTCTTAATTTGAGTTTTGGTAGTACCATTACACCGACGACTAGTTTTATGATTGGAATTGTTGCTTCGCTTTCTAGTTGTTTAGCGGTCGTGGGTGGTTTGATTCTTTCATTATCAGCGAAAATATCTCAAGACGATAATGGTAAAGTCAAAAAGCCCTTGATCTTATTTCATATTGGGAGATTGGTTAGTTTTGCTGTGCTTGGTGGGATGCTCGGGTTCCTTGGAAAGGAGATAGGTATTAGTTTTATTTTTTCTACGATACTTGGACTTCTTGCTTCAATTGTAATGCTTTTGCTTGGTATCAATTTACTTGGAATTTTAAAGAAAAATATTTTTACCTTACCGGGTAATATATTTTCTTTTTTTAGAAAAGTGGAACATGCCACCCTTGCTCCTATTCTTGTTGGTATAGGAACGTTTTTCTTGCCTTGTGGCTTTACGCAAGCGATGCAAATTACAGCGCTTTCTAGCGGATCATTTATGTCGGGGTTGCTTATTATGTTTGCATTTGCGCTTGGTACATTACCCGTCTTAGCATTATTATCATTTAGCTCAGTATCATTTGTTCATTCTAAATATGCTCCTCTTTTTTTCAAATCAGCTGGAGTGGTAGTGATTGTTCTTGCTTTGTTTAATCTTATTAATAGCTTGGTGGTTATAGGTCTTATTCCGCCCTTATTCAACTTCTAGCTTAACTTTTTGATTATAATTTTAATTTAAAAATCACAAATATACCATGAAAAAAATATCAATATCAATTTTAATAGCATTAGCGCTTATAGTAGCAGCCTTTATGATTGCGAAAGGAGGAGAGAGAGCACCGGTATCTAATAATGAAAACAATGTTTCTGTTGTGGACGGGAAACAAATTATAGATCTAACGGCAGTGGG
>Ga0172379_10003632_pt1 | contig 24185 bp, 23 predicted proteins | sample GrowelOW334metaG_FD_119756 | JGI IMG/M metagenome (GOLD analysis project Ga0172379, IMG submission 119756) | Groundwater microbial communities from an aquifer near a municipal landfill in Southern Ontario, Canada - Groundwater well OW334 metaG | ecosystem: Environmental > Aquatic > Deep...
CTTTGTTTTATGAATCTGTTTGAAATTTGGAATTTTCTATTTTGAATATTGTTTGGTACTTGGAGTTTGAAGTTTGGAATTTATTTTGGTATTAAAAGTTGCGGCCCTTTGGCCGCCTAATTTGTATAACCTATTGAAACCAACCCGCGAGGCGGACTGGAAAGTCCGCCCCCCGTTATTTTTGAAACTCCATTCCATTTCGAGACATTAGTAAGCGCGCAAGGGCTGTAATCGAATTGTTTTTCTGTTAAATTAACGAGGTAATTGCAAAATTGTCGAATCCAAGGTAGGGATGGCTCTCCGAGCCGTCCGTTTTGAGGCGGCGCGTTACGGAGAACGCGCCCTACCTTCGCCAATTTTGCAATTGGCTCTACAATAAAGGACAAAATCAAATGGATTCGAAGGCATTTCAGGCCGCCCACGATCATATTACAAAGATTATGCCGCTGCTTAAACATGAGGCGGAGGGACATTTCCGATATCCGTATCTGACGGTTACCTACGGGCAGCATTATGGCGGCCATATTTTCAGCTGGGATAATCACCATATGGCGTTGCGTTTCGCCGCCGGCGGAGAACCGGAGCAGATGCGTTATTTCGTTGATAACATGTTGTCGTTTCAGACTTCAACCGGTTATGTCCCGTGTGTAATGAGTGCGGCTGACGGCGGCAACGGTTCGATCAGCGATTTCCATGCCCAGCCGTTTCTGGCGCAGAACGTCGCCATCTACAGTACTTTGACCGGCGATGCGGTGTGGGCGGGAGAAGTATTTCCAAAATTGAAACGTTATCTGGCATACTGGCTGGAAAACCATGCGGCTCCATTCGGATTATGCCGCTGGCGATATCCGTATATGTCCGGTTTTGACAACGAAATCACGTCAACAGTATTCCCTCCCGATACCATCATCTCGCCGGATCTCAACGCCTGGCTCTACCTGGAATTGCGCAGTATGGCCAAACTTGCCGAAATGCTGCACGATGCGGCAGCGCAACATGGTTATATCTCTCAGGCGGGAAAGATGAAACAGTCCATCAACGATACGCTTTGGGACGAGCAGCATGGAACTTATGCCGCTTATGATCTGTGCATCGGCAAAACCCGTGTCGCCTGGGGTGATGGCAATCTGAGTTCCGATGTCGGTAAATATGCTTATCTGAGCTGTCCGTCGCTGATTCCCCTGTTCGCGCAGATTGCCGAACCGGAACAGGCTCAGCGGATGATAAAAAACTATGTGCTAAACCCGGAACACTTCCGCAGCCCGTACGGCATCCGCAGTTTATCGCGTTCCAGTGAATACTATAACAACGCCCGCTGGGGAAATCCGCCGCGATTCGGAGATCACCGCCGCCTGACCAACTCCAACTGGCAAGGGCCAGTATGGATTCCACTCAATTGGTTTGTCTTCCATGCCCTGCTGCATTACGGTTTCGAAGCTGAGGCGGCAACACTGGCGGATGATACGTTCAAAGTCATCAGCATGAGTTTGGATCAACTGGGTTATATGCGGGAAAATTTCCACGGCGAAACCGGTGAAGCGCTTTATGCCGACAAGTTCGCATCCTGGAATATCCTTGCCGATCTGATGCCGGATTATCTGCCTGGCGGCAAGCCCCCGCTCCGTTTATTCTTCTAAGAACCCGCTACGGAAGATTTTTGAAAGTCCAAGGTGAATCTTAAAAATATGAGAGGATGGAATCATGAGCCAGAAAAGTGTTCCTGCAAGGGTGGAAATACCGCCTTTCCCGTATGAAAAAAGAATTGCCGTAACTACAAGTTTCGATGATGCGGTTGTACAGGACCGCCGCGTCGTAAAAGCGTTCAACGACTGGGGGCTGAAGGGAACATTCAATTTAAATTCCGGACTGCTTCTCCGAACCGGCAGGCCGTCAACGGAATCTTCAGGTCATATAGACGCATGCGAAGTCGCGGAGCTTTACAAGGGACACGAGGTCGCCGTCCATACTGTAACACACCCGAGCCTGACGAAACTTGACGCAACGCAGATTGCCATGGAAGTCATTGAAGACCGAAAAGCCTTGGAAGACCTTGTCGGATATCCTGTCCGCGGAATGGCGTATCCCAACGGGGCATATGATGAAAAAGTGATAAATGTCCTGCGTCAGACAGGGATAGTTTATTCAAGGACAGTTGAAAACAACCCCCGCTGTTTTCCTCCTGCTGAACCGCTTGCCTGGGCATCAACAGCTCACATGTATTCCAAAAATCCCTGTCCTGTGAATGAAAATTTCGAAAAGCTCTACAGCAATAAAAACTATTCGGGTGTCTTCTACATCTGGGGGCATACCTACGAATTCGAACGTAAAGGCTGCGACTGGGCGGATCTGGAACGCATATTCAAACCGCTTTCCGGCAAACCGGATGTCTGGTATTGCACCAATATAGAACTGTTCGACTATGAGGCCGCAAGAAACCGTGTTGTCATCGCCGCAAACCTGGAGACCGCCTTCAATCCAAGCGCAATCACGGTCAGCATTAAAGCGGACAACAGAATTGTAGACGTTCCCGCCGGAAAGACGGTCAGACTCGATATTATTTGACCTTGAAAGCCTTCGCAAGGTCTATCTTCGATTCGACATCGAGAGCTATAAGGGTTTTTGTGTGCGTAATGCCGTCAATCTGATGGGGCATCTTGTCAACAATGATTTCGGAAAGCTGTTTGCTGTCTTTGACGCGGACAACTGCTGCAAGGTCATATTCGCCTGCGACAGTATAAACTTCTGTCACTCCCTTTATATTCAGGACGCTCTCAGTCACCTCTTTGAGTTTCGGACGCTGAACATTGATCAGGACGATTGCTGTTACCATGGTTTCTGCCTTTCTGTTTCCATAAATTATAGGTTTCGTTTATATTCAATTGAAATTTAACGCAAACCGGACGAGACACAAAGGTTTTTAAGAAAATATTCAAATTTTCATAAAATATCGGGGGATATGTTGCAAGAATATGGATAAGCGATATATTAACCGACTTTTCTCTGGGGGGAGCTGTGTATTGCATATGAAACGCATTCCCTTGGCTGATCATATTTTACAAAACTGAAAAACAACAGGAGACCTGAAAATGTATGCTATAATTGCGACAAGCGGAAGACAGTACAGAGTCAATAAAAATGATATCATTGATGTTGACCTCATGACCGGAAAAGAAGGCGAAACTGTTACATTCAAGGAAGTACTCGCCGCAGGTGAAGGCAAAGACATACAGCTCGGCACACCGACCGTAAAAGGCGTAAAAGTCACCGGCGAAATCATCAAGCATTTCCGCGGCCCCAAACTTATCGCCTTCAAAATCAAACGCCGCAAAGGCTACAGGAAAACAAAAGGCCACCGTTCAGAACTGACCAGGGTTAAGATCACTTCCATAGAAGCGTAATAAAAACTTCAGGTAGTTTTTTATATGAAGTACGACAGGAACAAAGCGCTTCTTCAGACTGAAATGGAAGGGGTTCCGCAGCCGCGTCGCGGAAAAGTCCGCGACATTTACGACATGGGAGACTCCCTTCTTTTCGTCGCCAGCGACCGCATCAGCGCTTTTGATGTCGTAATGCCTAACGGCATTCCCGGCAAAGGCAGGGTTCTCACCGGACTTTCTCTTTTCTGGTTTGACCTCATGAAATGGATGCCAAACCACCTTATCACTGCGGATGTTTCAAAATATCCCGACAAACTCAGGAAATATTCCAAGGATCTGGACGGGCGTTCAATGCTCGTCAAGAAGGCAAAACCCCTGGCAATCGAGTGCATTGTACGCGGTTACATAACCGGAAGCGGCTGGAAGGATTACCAGAAAACCGGAGCCGTATGCGGCATACCTCTCAGAAAGGGATACAGGCAGGCCGAAAAACTCGATGAAGACCTTTTCACGCCGTCAACAAAGGCCGAACTCGGGACGCACGATGAAAATATCAGCATTGAAAAAGCGAGGGAAACAGTCGGTGCCGAATTCGCGGATAAGGCAAAAGCGCTTTCCTTAAAGGTATACAGCACCGCCGCCGATTATGCGAAAACCAAAGGAATCATCCTTGCCGACACAAAATTCGAATTCGGCGTTTTAAACGATGATCTCATACTTATTGACGAAGTGCTCACACCTGATTCAAGCCGTTTCTGGCCTGCGGAACAGTATAAGATCGGCGGAAGTCCGCCAAGCCTCGACAAACAGTTTGTCAGAGACTATCTTGAAAGTCTTAACTGGGACAAGACTCCTCCGGCTCCCGAACTTCCTGATAACATAGTCATGAAGACCCGCGACAAATACCTTGACGCCTACAGAAAGATTACAGGCAAGAGCCTCTAATTCGGGCTTTCCCCGCAACCCAGACAAATACAGAACTAGAACTATGAAAATATGAAAGAGGTGTATGCTAATGATATCAAATCTCACAAAAAACAAAAGTCTGCTGGCGTTTGTTGAAGATGCCGTCAAGCTCTGCAAACCTCTGCGCGTACACTGGTGTGACGGTTCAGAGGAGGAATACAGGCATCTCTGCGATGAACTTGTAAAACACGGCACTTTTACAAAACTCAATGAAAAACTGAGACCCGGCTCTTATCTGGCGCGCTCCCATGCAAGCGATGTCGCCCGCGTCGAGGACCGCACGTACATCTGCTCCGCAAAACAGGAGGACGCAGGTCCGACAAACAACTGGGCTGATCCCGTCGAGATGAAAAATAAACTCAGGGGGATGTTCAGCGGCTGCATGGAAGGGCGAACAATGTACGTGATTCCCTTTTCAATGGGCCCTCTTGATTCGCCCATCGCCAAAATAGGAATTGAAATAACCGACTCCGCCTACGTTGTCGCCAACATGAGAATAATGACCCGCATCGGCAGTAAAGTCCTTGATGTCCTGGGCGACGGAACGGATTTCATTCCCTGCATGCACTCGGTCGGAGCCCCTCTGAAATCCGGAGAGAAAGATGTTCCATGGCCATGCGAACCGGATCCCGCAAAAAAATACATCGTCCACTTTACCGGGGAACCTTCAATATGGTCGTATGGTTCCGGATACGGAGGAAACGCACTGCTCGGCAAAAAATGCCTGGCTCTCCGCATAGCTTCAGTCATCGCCAGAAAAGAGGGATGGATGGCCGAACACATGCTCATTCTCTCCCTGACTTCGCCGAAAGGCAAGAAATATTACATAACTGCGGCCTTCCCGAGCGCATGCGGAAAAACAAACCTCGCAATGATGCAACCCTCTGTTCCGGGATGGTCGGTAAAATGCCTCGGCGACGACATAGCCTGGATGAGGATAGGCAAAGGCGGAAAACTCTATGCCGTCAATCCGGAGACAGGATTCTTCGGAGTGGCTCCGGGAACTTCCATTAAATCCAATCCGAACGCAATGATGTCAATCACTAAAAATACAATCTTCACAAACGTAGCGCTCACACCGGAAGGCGATGTCTGGTGGGAGGACATGGGCGTCCCGGCTCCCGCAAAAGCAATTGACTGGGAGGGAGGGAAATGGACACCTGACTGCGGGCGCAAAGCCGCCCATCCGAATTCCCGCTTCACAGCTCCGGCTTCACAGTGCCCTGTAATTGATCCGGACTGGGAGAAATCGGAAGGCGTTCCGATCTCCGCAATACTCGTAGGCGGACGCCGTCCGTCCACTATTCCCCTTGTAAACGAGGCGTTCAGCTGGGAACACGGTGTTTTCATGGGATCTTCCGCAGGTTCCGAAACCACAAGCGCCGCAACCGGGAAAGCGGGCGTCCTCCGCCGCGATCCGTTTGCAATGCTTCCGTTCTGCGGATACCACATGGGCGATTATCTTGCCCACTGGCTCTCAATGACAGACCGCACCGACCGCGCCAGTCTTCCGAAAATATTCTTCGTAAACTGGTTCAGGAAAAACGCCGAAGGCAAATTCCTCTGGCCGGGCTACGGCGACAACAGCCGCGTCCTCAAGTGGATTTGCGATCGGATAGAGGCGAATATCAAAGCTGTTCCGACCCCTATCGGCAATCTGCCTAAGCTTGAAGACCTGGATACGAGCGGCCTCAACATCTGCTGCAACGACATGAAAGAGCTTCTTTCAGTCGATGTCGAAGGATGGAAAAAAGAACTCGCCGATATCTCCCAATACTATGAAAAATTCGGCAACAGGCTTCCCGATGCTTTGAAAAAAGAACTCGAAGCCCTGCGTTCAAGACTGGAGAAGAGCTGAGGCCAATTGCAAAAATTTGCAATTGGCAGTATTCAGGTGTCAGGAAGGATTGAAATCCAGATGGCAGACAATCTGCATGTTTTTTTCTTGCCTGAACACCGACACCAGACACCTGAGGTAATTTCAAAATTGCCGAATCCAAGGTAGGGATGGCTCTCCGAGCCGTCCGTTTTGAGGCGGCGCGTTACGGAGAACGCGCCCTACCTTCGCCAATTTTGCAATTGGCTCACCCATATTGCACAAAATGAGTTTACAATTACCTCAGAGTAAAGTACGAACAATAAAAATCCAATAATTCATTTAGACAACGTCGCTTCTACGAACCGGTACGCCCTTGCGAATTTCGCAGAACTGGCGGATGCATCCCTGATTCTTGCGAAGGAGCAGACTTCCGGACACGGACGCCGAGGGAGGAAATGGATTTCACCTCCCGGCAATATTTACGCAAGCTTTGTAGTTAAAAAAATCCTGCATCCGTCACAGCTCACCTTCATCGGAGCCCTCTCCTCTCTTCAAACTCTCAGGGATTACGTCCCGGATCTTCAATTCTGGATAAAATGGCCGAACGATGTCTATGTAAAATCCCTGAAGACAGCAGGAGTCCTGTCTGAAACCCATAGTCCGGAAAAATCAAACAAACCTGACGGCGCAGTTATCGGCATAGGCATTAACCTTAATACTGATAAGGAGTTTTTTCTAACTAACCAGGTTTCAGGTACTTCAATTTTTGCGGAAACCGCAAAGATTACTGACATAGGAAAATTTGCCGAATCGCTTCAAGATAATCTTTTTAAAATGTACCAGGAGACACTTATAAATTCCGAAGGAGTTTATGAATTATGGAGAAAAGAGAACATCCTCATCGGAAAAGAGATTGAAATAATTCATGAATCCGGGGATAAAGTAAAGGGAGTGTTCAAGGACATAAACAAAGACGGCTCCATTATCCTGCTTCTTCCCGACGGCAACACACAGGACTTCCATAGCGGTGAAGTGTCTGTAAACTGCTGAATGAAAGCCTGTTTTACTCCGATTTGGAGACTCCGGCGCTTTCGAATGTCGCCATTTCGTGCATGATCTTCACTCCGGCCTCAATCAGGTTGAAGGCAAGCGCGGCGCCTGTACCTTCACCAAGCCTGAGATCGAGATTTAAAAGCGGTCTGACTCCTAGCGCGTTCATGGCATTGACATGTCCGGCCTCGGCAGAAAGATGGCTGAAGAAACAGTAGTCCAAAACATTTTTATTCATCTGAATGGCAGTCAGAGCGCCTGCTCCGGAAATGAATCCGTCAACCACAACCGGAACTTTATTTGCGGCGGCGGCAAGAACAACACCGCATATTCCCGCTATCTCAAAACCGCCAAGAGCGGCAAGCGTTGAAAGAGGATCCTTAAGATTCGGCTTGTGCATTTCAATCGCCTTTATGAGAACATTTATCTTATGCTGAAGCCTCTCGTCAGTGATTCCTGTCCCGCGCCCCGCCGTTTTTTCCGGATCAAGGCTGAGGAAAACCGAATAAAGGGCGGATGAAGGAGTTGTGTTTGCAATCCCCATGTCACCTGTTCCTAACAGGGTACAGCCTCTTGCTATTTCCTTTTCAGCGAGTTTGATTCCTATTTCAACAGCCTTCCGCGCCTGTTTCATGGTCATTGCAGGCCCCTTTGCGAAATTCGCAGTCCCGCGGGCGACTTTCTTTCTTACAACGCCTTTGAAATTGCAGTCGGATGCAACTCCGATATCAATAACCCTAAGCCTTGCGCCGGCATGTTTTGTCAGTACGTTTATCGCAGCTCCTCCGTTTGCGAAATTCGCAACCATCTGTGGAGTCACCTCCCTGGGATAGGCGCTGACCCCTTCATCGGCAATTCCGTGATCGCCTGCGAAAGTGAGAATGGCAGGTTTTGCGATCTTCGCAAAAACATCGCCGCGGGCGGCCGCATATTTCCTTGCACAGTCCTCGAGAAGCCCGAGACTTCCGAGAGGTTTTGTGAGGGAGTTGAGTCTTTTCTGCGCCTGTTCTGCGGTATTCGCATCGGCGGGGACTATCTTCAAGAGTGTTTCTTCCAGCAACATGTCTTCTCCTCTTTATTATTATGAAATTTTTTGCTGCGCAAAAAATCTACTGTGATTTTAAATTATCTTCCTTTCAGGAACAAAGGCAAGCCGCAGACTGTCAGGACTACGTTCTCCGTTGCGGCGGCGATTTTCTGGTTTACGAGTCCGGCGGCGTCGCGGAATTCGCGGGAAATCTTGTCGCCGGGGACAATTCCGGAACCGACTTCGTTTGTGACAAAAACCAGCACCGCTTTTCTTCTTGATTTGATTACGGCGATTGTCTTCCTGAGTTCCTTTTCAATATTTGCCTTTTCAAACATCATGTTTGAAACCCATAGGGTGAGGCAGTCGACAATAACGTAATCCGCACCTTTTCTCTCGGCTTTCTCGATTGCGGAGGCGATGGCGATTTTTGTTTCTATGGTGATCCAGTGTTTTCCGCGTTCCTTGCGGTGTTTGCTGATACGGTCGGTCATTTCATCGTCCCCGTCCCAGCCTGTCGCGATATAAAAAGGCTTTTTTGCGGACTTCGCAAGTTCGAGGGCATAACGGCTTTTGCCGCTGCGGGAACCACCGGTGATTAAGTAAGAAGTCATAAGTAGTCAACCTCCAGTCTTAAATCTTTAGTCGTTGGTCGCCAGTCATTTCAAGAAAATTTTTCCGTTCCGGAAAAATTAACAAGGAAATTAGAATGGAAAAAAATTAATCCGTTTAGGATTAATTTTTACCTGTGGAACCGAAACCGCCGGCGCCGCGCTTGCTGTCGGCAAGTTCGGAAACATATTCGATTTCAACATCCGGAAGCTTGCTGATGACCATCTGTGCGATACGGTCTGCACGTTTAACACTATAGGCGTTTTTCCCCGCATTAAGCATGATGACACAGACCTCGCCCCGGTACCCGGCATCAATTGTGCCCGGGCTGTTGAGAACCGTCAAGGCATGTTTAAGGGCGAGACCGCTCCTCGGTCTCACCTGAGCCTCGTATCCGACCGGTATTTCCATGAAGACTCCGGTCGGGACAAGGTGCGGTTCGCCTGGTTTCAGTTCCATTTCAACCCTGGACTTGAGGTCGAACGCGGCATCATCATGATGAGCCTTGTGAGGCCGGATGTCGTCGCATCCCTCGAGCATTTTGATCTTGACAACTGTCTTTGATTCCATATTCATGTCTTTCCCTGTTTATTTATTTTTTCCGAAACGGAAAAAAATAAATGAACTGATAGTACTTTTGATTTTTATGATGGAGGGAAGATAGCCGAAGGCAGAAAATAAATCAAGGGAATCCGGGTGGAAAGCACCAGTTATCCGCTTGAGCTAAGATTTGGCGGGTTGGAAAAACCACCCCGTTAAAATTTAAATTTTGCAATCATTTAGCCTGGATTATCCACATGACGCGAATAATCCAAGTCAGGAAGTTTTCCGATGAACGGAACTGCATAGAGGGGGATATTGATGGTTTTGGCTTCTTTTTTCAGATTCAGGAGATTGCATCTGGGCAGGAGGGGCGGATTGAATTTCTGGTTGAAAAACTGCATGCTCTTGCTTTTTGGATTGATGCCCGCCTTTACCTCGAAAGGCAGTACTTTCCCGTCAAGTTCAAGGATGAAATCAATTTCCGCGATTCCCTCGCTGGTCCAATAGTACAGGGGATTCCCATGATTGCCGACAAGTTCCTGTCCCACATAATTTTCAATGAATGCTCCGAGAAAATGAGTAAAAATCTCATTTCCCCTGATCAGAGTGTCCGGTGACAATCTTGAAAGTGCGCCAAGAAGCCCGACATCCAGCATGTATGTCTTAAAAATATTCCTGCTTGCGTAGGCGGACAAGGGAATTCCAGGGAGAGAGACATTTCTGCTTTTGCAGATCAGTCCGGCGTTTTCGAGCCATTGCAGGGCATATTCATATTCCCTCCCCCTTGCTCCTTCCCTGACTGCCGAGAAAATCATTTTCTTATTCACTTTTGAAAGGTGGAGTGGAATGGAATTCCATAGTTCGGATATCCTTATTATCTCCGACTTGCCGGCATGTTTTGAGAAATCCAGGAGGTAGGCGTTCAGTATATCATCCTGTATTTTCCTTGTCTGAAGGAAATCCTTTTCCCTGGAATATGCGTAAACGGCCTCCGGCATTCCGCCTACGAGGAAATATGTCTTGAGAATGTCAATCAGTTCAACATGGAAAGTCTCAGGAAAGGCCTCGAAATCGTTTTTTGATTCGATCAGTTCTTTCAAAGCACCCTTCCCAATGGCATCCAGATACTCAAAAAAAGTCATCGGATACAAGGTGAGAAAACTTACCTTGCCGACCGGAAATGATTTTTCGCCGGAAAGCTTGATCCCGAGAAGAGAACCGGCTGCGACAATTTGATATTCCGCAGCATTTTCATTAAAATACTTCAATGAATTCAGCGCTGCGTCAGATGCCTGGATTTCATCGAATATCAGCAATGTTTCATTTGGGCGAACAGGCTCCCCGCAATAGGCAGACAGGAACGAAATGATTTTATCCTTGTCAAACCTTGCCTTGAAGAGTTCGCCAAGAGATGGATCGTCTTCAAAATTGAGGTAGATATGGGTTTTGTATTCCTTTTTCCCGAATTCCTTTAGAAGATATGTCTTGCCGACCTGCCTGGCACCACGGATTATAAGAGGTTTTTTGTCAGGAGATTTTTTCCATTCAAGAAGCTTTAAATATAAATTTCTTTTCATTGTAGACATCCTTAACCTGAATAAATCTACATTTCGGGATAAAAATGTCAATCATTCATTGATATAATGTGAAAATATTCACATTTTGCCAACGTATAACGCGTATGCTAGGATTCCTTGGATTGTTGGATTATTGCAAATCAAGGAGATACGCACAAGACATTGAATCAAAAATCCAGTAATCCGTCATCCTATGGAATAACTCTGATTTTTTTACGCAAAATTAAAATAGCAAGGAATCCCTTCAGCTCTTTATTTCATTTTCGTAATTTATATAAGTGCAAAGTATTTAGGCTCTTCAGCCACTTCCGTCAGTCTTGTTTCCATCTTTGTGTCCCTCAACATTCGCCTCCCTGCCATGCCTTCGCTCCATGCCAGTACGGCACTTCACAGCTCATACGATGGCTCTGACTCCTGCCCGGAGGTTCTTCGGCCTGCTTTCACACAGGCATGTAACGAACCGGCAAATCCGACTCACTTCTCCAGATACGCGATCGCCTCGAAGTGCGAAGTTCGCGGAAACATGTCGAAGAGCTGCAAGCCAGTTGAAGATGAAGCATCCCTCGCTATATTAGACTCAGGAATTGAGGGTTATTATGGATTCGAAGAACCTTTTGGTTGAAATTGCAGAAGCTTTCGCCCAGGCCAAACTGGAAGCAGTCATGATCGGCAACGCTGCTGCTGCAATCCAGGGCGCACCGGTTACAACGATGGATATTGATTTTTGCATCAGGGATACCGATGAAACTGTGTCAAAGTTAAGCTCGGTTGCCAAACAGCTTGATGCAAAACTCATAAGCTATGGCACTTTTTTCCAGATTCAGGCTCCTGAAAAGGAATTATATCTGGATTTCATCTGCAATGTTCTGGGTGTCAAATCCTTTGACACCTTGATGAAAAGAAGCAACAAGGTTTCTTTTGACGGTTGTTATAGTTTAAATGTTGCGCTTCTTGAAGATATCATAAAAAGCAAAAAGTTGGCCGGACAGGATAAGGATTTAGCAGTCTTGCCAATACTAGAGCGAACACTGAAGGTTAAAAATGAAAAAGAAAAACGCGTCAACCCTGAAAAAAGAAAAATCTAAGACTATTGTCAAACCGGATTACTCCCAGCTGGAATTGTCCATGATTTTAGCGCGACTCTCCCTTCCCATGGAAAAGCGGACAGGATTCCTCCGGAGAAGACTTCCGAACGGTGGAAGCTGCCTCTGATGCGCCTGGTTTTGCAAAGTCAATCTTGAAATTGCTTCTCTTGAACTGAAATGGACTTTTATTTTCATGGTTTTCCCAGTTTCGGGAAAAATCATCCGAAGTGTGTTTCGATGTAATTGCATGCGCCTTCTAGGTCGGGCAGGATTTTCGTGCAGTATTTGACCATCCACGGTGAGCAGTCTTTGAAGGAGAAGGGTGAAAACCCGACAACGAATTTTCCGAGGTCGTGAGAGCCGTAGAAGATTTCCATGCTGGTGCCGATACTCGGTTTGGAATAGTTCACAAGGATGATATCCGCATCGCGGACATCCTGGAGATCGAATTCCACTATTTCATTTGCGCTGTCAACCTCCCTGTCGCGGAACGCCCTGCGCATCGGGTCGAGAAGACGGAATTTCCTTCCGAGGAGCTTCTTGGCCTGTTCGCGCCATTCGCGGGCGACACCGTCGTGCTCGTCCATGATTGGTCCGCTAAGGTAAATGGTCTTTACTTTTTCTGTTTTCATATTTTAATTCCATATTATAAATTTTCGGAGAAAATTTATTTCTCCAGGAGCATCGGTTTGATGTTCCAGATTTCGCCGGCGTACTCCCTGATTGTCCTGTCGCTCGAGAATCTCCCCATATTTGCGATGTTCATAAGGGCTTTCCTGTGCCAGGCATTCTGGTCGCGATAGATTCTGCCTGCCTCGTCCTGCTTCGAGGAGTAGGACTCGAAGTCGGCAATTGACATGTAATAATCCAGCCGGAGATTATCAAGAAGATGGTCGAAGAGACGGGGTTCCTTCGTCGAAAAGAAACCGCAGCGGATTAATTCCAACGCCTGGCGCAGGCGCGGCTGGTTTTTTAGAAACTCCTCAGGGTTGTACCCTCTCCTGCGGAGAGCCTCTACTTCATCCACTTTCATCCCGAAAATGAAAATATTGTCGTCTCCGACTGCGTCCTTGATTTCAATATTTGCGCCGTCCAGCGTTCCGATTGTCAGGGCGCCGTTGAGGGCGAACTTCATGTTTCCGGTTCCGGAGGCCTCCGTCCCGGCGAGGGAAATCTGTTCGGAAAGATCAGCTGCGGGCATGATTTTCTCGGCAAGGGAAACCCCGTAATTCGCCAGAAAAACAATCTTGAGGTTGTCGTCCACATCCTCGTCGTTGTTAACGACATGCGCGACGCAATTGATGAACTTTATTATGTTTTTTGCCATGAAATAACCTGGTGCGGACTTGCCGCCGAAGATAACTGTCCTCGGAACAAAATCACCTTTTGGATTGTCCTTTATTTCAAGGTACATGACAACCGCGTGCAGGATTTTAAGAAGCTGGCGCTTGTACTCGTGGAATCTCTTCACATGGACATCGAAGACGGAATCGAGGTTGACATCTATTCCGTTATGCTCCCTGATATATTTGGCCAGATTTTCCTTGTTCCTGCGCTTGACAGCCGCAATCTCCCGTACGAACCCCTTGTCGTCCACATGCTTCTCAAGCTTCTTCAGATTATCAATGTTGGTAATCCAGCTTTCCCCTATCTTGCCCTCAATGAGGTGTGAGAGATTCGGATTGGCCTTCAGCATCCAGCGGCGCGGTGTGATTCCGTTTGTCTTATTGACGAACTTGTACGGATAGTACTCGTAGAAATCCTTGAAGAGCCCGTGTTTCAAAAGCTCGGTATGGAGGGCGGCGACGCCGTTCACCCTGTTGCTTCCGGCAACGGCCATGTAGGCCATTCGAACCTGCTTTTCGTGATTCTCCTCGATGAACGACATCCTGTTCAGGCGCCCCACATCGCCGGGATATTTGTTGGCTATCCGGCGGAGGAAGCGGTCATTGAGCTCATAAATTATCTCAAGATGGCGCGGAAGGAGTTTCTCAAGCATCGGAACCGGCCATTTTTCCAGCGCCTCGCTCATAAGGGTATGGTTGGTGTAGGCAAAAGTGTTCACACATATCCCCCAGGCTTCCTCCCATTCGACATCCTCGTCGTCAACAAGGATTCTCATAAGCTCCGGAATCGCCATTGCAGGATGGGTGTCGTTAAGTTGGATGGCCACTTTTTCATGAAGATTCCTGATGTCGCCGCCGAGACCTTTGAACCTGTAAACTATGTCCTGAAGCGTTGCCGAAACAAGGAAGTACTGCTGTTTGAGCCGAAGCTCCTTTCCGCCATAGTTGTTGTCGTTGGGATAAAGGACTTTCGTAATATTTTCCGTAAGCGTGGCCTCAAGATTGGCGTTGATGTAGTCACCGCTGTTGAAACTGCTGAGGTTGAACCCGTAAAGGGAGCGCGCCGACCAGAGTCGGAGATTGTTCACGTGGGCGGTGTTGTAACCCGGAATAGGCATATCGTACGGCATCGCGAGAACGTCCTGGGTGTCAACCCAGTCCTTCCTGTACTTGTTCCCCCTCGCCTTTTCCGTATGCCCGTAGAACTTGATCCTGCGCATTCTTTCCGGTCTTCTGATTTCCCAGGCGTTTCCCTGCCGCAGCCAGTGATCGGGCTCCTCCATCTGGCTTCCGTCCTGAATAATCTGCTTGAAAATCCCGTAATTGTATCTGATCCCGTAGCCGAAGGCGGGATACTGGAGAGTCGCCATTGAGTCCAGGAAACACGCGGCAAGCCTGCCAAGACCGCCGTTTCCGAGTCCGGCATCCAGCTCCTCCTCCTCGATTTTCTCAATGTCAAAACCGAGTTCGCCCATGGCCTCTTTTGCAATATCATAAACTTCGAGGTTGATCATTGCATTGCCCAGGGCGCGCCCCATCAGATATTCGAGCGAGAGGTAGCATACGCACTTGGGCGATCTTTTGTCGAACTCCCTGCGTGTTTCAATCCACTTGTCGACAAGCAGGTCGCGTATTGTCAGGGCAAGGGCGAAATACCGGTCATGATTGGATGCCACATCCGGATGCTTCGCAAGCGATCTGGTCAAATGATGCATGAAGGAATCAATTATGCTTTCCCTTGTGATTTTTTCTTTTTTATCAATTCTGGCTCTCATTGGAATGTGTCCCTTATTTAGTCTTCTTTCATGAGCATTGTAAGAATCGCCTTCTGGACATGGAGCCGGTTTTCAGCCTGATCAAATACAATTGAAGCGTGGCTGTCAATGACTTCTGCCGATATCTCCTCGCCGCGGTGGGCGGGCAGGCAGTGCATGATTCTGACATTTGGAGAGGCGGCCCCGACAATATCCGTAGTGACAGCATAGGGTTTAAGCGTCTTCAGCCTCTGCCTGGACTCGCTTTCAAAGCCCATGCTCACCCAGACGTCCGTATAGATATAGTCCGCATTTTCAACAGCCTTGAACGGATCTTTTTCCCACCGGGCCGAGCCCTTGCCAATGTTGGAATCCTGCATGATCTCCTTGTCCGGCATGTACTCCTCCGGAGAGGAAAGTACAAGATTCATGCCCGCGCGTTTCGCGGCGATTATCAGGGAATTGGCTACATTGCTCGCGCAATCGCCCAGATATGCGACTTTGATGCCCTCAACCCTTTCGCTGTACTCGTAGATGGTGAAAAGATCCGTGAGGATCTGGCATGGGTGAAACTTGTCGGTAAGCGCGTTGATCACAGGGATATTTGCGAATTTCGCAAACTCAATGACATCATCGTGGCTGTAGGTCCTTATGACTACGGCGTGCAGGTACCGGCTGAGAACTTTCGCGGTGTCGGCGATTGTCTCACCTCTGCCGAGCTGGAGATCATTCTGGTCGAGGAAAATGGAGAAACCGCCGAGCTCCCTTATTCCGACTTCAAAGGAAACCCTGGTCCGCGTAGACGATTTCGCAAAAATCATTCCGACGCTTTTGCCGGCTAGCGGCTTCGGCTTGTATCTGCCGCGTTCCCTCTTGATTTTTGCAGAAAGCTTGAAAAGATCTTTAAGATCGGAAAGTGTCATTTCCTCAACTGTAAGAAGATCACTTTGCATTTTGAGATTCCTGTAGTTGTTTTATGGACTCGTCTAGAATATGTAAGGCCTCGTCAACTTCCTGTCTGCTGACATTGAGAGGAGGCAGAAGCCGCAGAACCGTCTCGCCTGCGGTAAGGACAAGAAGCCCTTTCGAGCCTGCTATTTTCTTAAGATCATTCGCCGGCCTGTCCAAAACAACACCGATGATCAGGCCTTTACCCCGGACTTCCCTTATGCATGGGTGTTTTTTTGCGAACTTCGCAAGTTCCGCCATCAGATAAGAGCCCTGCTTTGCGCAGTTTTCGAGTATTTTCTCGCTGTCGAATGCGTCAAGCACGGCAATGGCGGCGGCGCATGCAAGCGGAGTTCCTCCGAAAGTGCTGGCGTGAGTGCCGGCGCCGAGAACATTCCCGAGTTCCCTCTTAACCATGAAGGCTCCGACGGGAAATCCATTGCCGAGAGCTTTCGCCATTGAGAGCGCATCAGGCTTGACTCCGTATCCCTGCCACGCGTAAAATGTCCCGGTTCTGCCCATTCCGCACTGAACCTCGTCAAACATGAGGAGGATTCCGTGTTTGTCGCAAAGCTTTCTCACACCCTCGATAAATTCTTTACCGGCCGGTATTATTCCGCCTTCGCCCTGCACGGGTTCAAGGAGAATGGCGCATGTTTTCTCGCTGATGCTTTTCTCAACCGCGCCAAGGTCGTTGAACGGTACGTGCACAAACCCGGGCATGTCCGGAGCGAATCCGACCCTGTATTTGCCTCTTCCCGTGGCTGCGAGTGTCGCGAGGGTTCTTCCATGAAACGACTCCTCCATGGCAATTATCTCATAACGCCCCTTGTCGGCGCCCCATTTTCTGGCGAGTTTGATCATCCCCTCGTTGGCTTCGGCGCCGCTGTTGGCGAAAAACACAAAACCGTCGAAGCCTTTTCCCACAAGCTTCTTGGCGAGAACCGGCTGATTTTCGTTCATGAAAAGATTGGAGACATGGACAAGCTTTCCGGCCTGTTCGCAAACCGCTTTTGTCACGGCGGGATGGCAGTGCCCCAGGTTGCAGACGCTTATGCCTGCGCTGAAATCCAGATATTTCCTGTCCTCGCTGTCCCAGACATAGGCGCCCTTACCCCTGACAAGCAGTATTTCGGGAGAATACGTGTGCATCACATACCTGTCCTGGAACCCTAGAATCTCCCGATAATCTTTCTTGCCGGCAACCATCTGTTTTCACCTTGTAAAAATAGTTGTTTATCACTTGAAATGAAAAACATCTAACTTAATCCGGAACTCATGAAAAACAAGCGTTGTCGAATCTGATTTTAAAAATCGGAACCGCTGTTGAAATCTTCACCTTCATCAGTTTTATTACACGCCTCTGATGATCGGGGGATTGAGCGATTGGGTGATGGATTGGATGGGAAGAGTTTTAAGTTTCAGGCTTTAAGTTTTATGCAGGAGATTATTTCCCGGGAACTGAAGACCTTGGGAAACCTTAAAAAAAATGCACCTGGAACTCAGGCAACTAACGACCGACGACTTGGTGAATACAATGTGCTATGGTTTAAAAAAAATTGGAATCCTTGTCATAATGCTTTCATTCTTTGGACTAAGCTGTGATGAAAAGAAAGCCGACTCAAATGCCGGTTCTATTTTCTGGAAAATCGAGTACGACGGCAGAACCTCATGGCTTTTCGGCACAATACACGCTCCAAACCCCGTATTCGGAAAGATGCCCGAACCGGTGAAAACCGCGCTTGCGGGCAGCAAGATGTTCTTTTCCGAAATTGAGCCGGACGAGAAAAACCAGCTGAAAATGATGCAGAGCATGCTGCTTCCCGAAACCGAATCCCTGGAGCTTAAGATAGGGGAAAACCGTTTTAAAAGACTTAAAGCCGTAACCGACAGCTTCACTCCTCCCATATCACCGGTTCATCTCAACAGACAAAAGATATGGGCGGCATCGCTTTTCATCGCCTGGCCGAGAAAATCAACTGACACCATCCCCGTTGACATCCTGCTTTATGAGAAAGCCAGGATTGCCGGATGCAAAACCGCAGGGATTGAAAGCCCGGAGGAGCAGCTTGCCCCTCTGGACGCATTCACGGAAACTGAACAGATACAGATGCTGGAAGAATCGATAGAAGAGGCTGAGGACAACTACAAACTGCTCAATTCCCTGATGAACAAGTATATTGCACAGGATCTCAACGCCATGGCTGAAGATTTTTTTTCAAAAACCCCGTGTTATTCCCCTGAATTAAAGGGGAAATTCATCAACATCCTGCTTATTGGAAGAAACAGGCTTTTTCTCAAAAGGGTTCTGCCTGCAATAAGGGAGAATAATGTTTTTATCGCCGTTGGAGCCGGCCATCTTATCGGAGAGGAAGGGCTTGTCTCCCTTCTCGAAAAAGAAGGTTGCAGGGTTACACCGGTAAAAATAGAATTCGACGTTCCGATTCAGAACAGGCTTCCGAACCTTTTCTACTTTTTCCATTTCTAGGATTTAACCGCCGAGGCGCAAAGTTAAAGGACACTGCAAGTATGAATGACTGTGAAAAAAATCAGACTCTCGCGAACATCATGGCAAGAAGAAGCGTCAGAATGTATTCCGATAAGGAAGTTTCAGACGGAGACATCCTGAAAATTCTCAGCGCCGCAAATCAGGCTCCTTCCGCGCACAACAACCAGTCCTGGCGATTTGTAGTTGTCAGAGGGGAAAAGAAAGAGGAGTTGGCGAATCTTGTCTCCGAAAGGGCGGCAGGGTTTCCGCGCCCCTCTTCAACTCTTTTGCGGATGGCGTCGAGAAGCATGGCATGCGCTCCAGTGATAATCGCGGTAATCAACACCGGAGAACTCATCAGGCACGGAACGGAACTTTTTGACGTTGACAGGGACATCGCCTATGATTTTTTCAGGACGATGGAAATCCAGAGTTCTGCGGCGGCCGTAGAAAACATGCTTATTGCGGCAACCTCGCTCGGACTTTCAACCGTATGGCTCGGGATTCTTTTCCTTATCAAGGACGAAGTTCTCGGCCTGCTTGACGAAAAGGGGGAGTTCATGGCTGTTGTTCCGGTGGGCTATGCGGCCAAGCAGTCCTCGGCCGGCCCCTCAAAACGCCCCTTGGAAATGATTGTGAAAAGAGTCGGTTAGCAGTTTTTGCCATTGATCTAATTATCAAACAGAAAGGGAATGTACTTATAAAGAGAACAGAAGAGCTTAATGAAAAATATTCGATTCCAGGAAAAGTTGAATTCATTTCAGGGAAATCCGGTTTTATAAACGCAGTTGTAAGGAACGGCTCGTCCGAATGCGTTGTAAGCCTTTACGGCGGACACGTCATGAGTTACAAACCTGAAGGGAAAACTGATCTGCTGTGGATGAGCAAATTCAGTTGTTTTGAGGAGGGGAAACCGATCCGCGGCGGAATTCCTGTCTGCTGGCCATGGTTCGGCGCCCATCCTTCAGATCCGAAAATGCCGTCACACGGTTTTGCGCGAATATCGCACTGGAATGTAAAATCAGTTTCCGGCGGAAACGGGTTTACCGAGTTGCGTCTTTCATTGACGGACAAAGATCCGTCCGACGAAAGATTCAGGACACGGCCTTTTGATCTTGAATTGTCTGTAAGATGCGGGAAAAAACTCGAAATCGAACTCAGCACCGCAAATTCCGGCAAGGTTGACTTTAAACTGACAGAGGCCCTCCATTCCTACTTTTCCGTATCTGACATAAAAAAGGTTTCCATCTCCGGTCTTAGCGGCGCGGAATATGTTGAGACTGCGGGCGGAATAGGGGAAAACAGAATCCAGTCGGGCTCCGTTCTTTTCAGTTCTGAAGTGGACAGACTCTACTTCGGCTCAGTCTGCGACTGCGTGATATCAGACCCGGGGCTGGGAAGGGAAATCAGAATATCAAAGGAAGGAAGCAGGACAACGGTTGTCTGGAATCCGTGGATTGCGAAATCCGCAAAAATGCCCGACTTCGGAGACAGCGAATATCCTGAAATGGTCTGTGTTGAAACTGCAAACGCCGCTGCCGACAGCGTCACGACAGCTCCGGGTAAAATCCACAGGATGAAGACAGTCATTTCATCTGAAAATTAAAAATTTTCAGATGAAATGACACTTACGAATGAAAGGTAACAGAAAGAGTGTTGTCCCCGCTCTTTCCGACTGTCCTAGTGTCCTGTGTCTCAAATAAGCCTAAATAAAACGTGGGGATTTCGGATGTTCAGGCTGTTTGACTCCGCTAAGGCGATGCTGAAGCATCGCTGTGCGGAGGCGGACTGCCTGAACGCCGAAAGACTCACGCCGCCATGCGGTTATGCCTCATCAAAAACAGACATAATTTTATTTGGCTTATTTGAGATACAGGGCACTAGTCAAAGTAAATTTTTCACACAGGGAAAAATTTAAAGGATCACCTGCAGCAGGAGCAACCCACAAACGCATTCACTTTTTCATTGATGGTGTTAATGGATTCGGGAACACTGAGAACATCACACTCACTTCCGAGAATAAAGGGATGCTTCGCCTCTTTCATTTTCCCGATGAGATCGAGGGAAAGGGCTCTTACCTGATCCTTTGTTATTTTTTCATCGGAATAAAAATGCTTTGAAGGAAGATTCCCGTAAAGGACTGTTGTCTTGGGGACGAGCCTGGCATCTTCCCAAAGTTTACGCGAGCTTCCAAGGCTCAGCATTGCGGGATCGAGCTTGACAAATTTTTCAATCATGAAATCCGTCAGTTCCCCGCAATCATGGAAAATCAGATCGGCATTGCGACTGTCAAGGAGTTTCCTGATCCTGAACGCGTAATCCATGACGCATCGGTCAAACACGTCAGATCCCTCTTCGATCTGAGCGGGTGAAATATAGACCTTGTTTGCGGCAGGTTCGCACATGATTATCGCCCTTGCGCCGGCTTCAATCTGCATGGTTATGCATCTCTGGATAATCATCGAGGCTAGCTCAAGCGTGAATTTCACCGTTGCCACAGATTCCTCCTCTTCAGGCTGAATCCCCATACCGAGCATGTAAACGGCGGTTATCGGATCCGCCATAAGCTTTGTCATGAGTGAAAATGTCCCAATGCACATGCCGACAGGAACAAGATCGGTTTTATCGGCAATATACCTGACCGCATCGCATGTCGCCTGAATTCGCGGCAGGGAGCGGCGAGGAAGTTCCTTTTTGACTTTTTCAATCATCTCATCTGTCGGGCATGTCTCGAAATGATAAGTGTCCACTTTATCCGAAGGTATTCCGAGAATATCAAGAAGGAGCGCCTTCTCGAGTTTGAGATCCATCAACGGAAAAGCAAGAGGGGCATGGTAACGCCTGGACGCCTCTTCAACCGCTTTTCCAAGAAGAACACCGTCAAGCATGGTCTTTTCAGGATCCTGTTTTTCGTGAACTATCAGATCGGTTCCAATTGGGAATGCCGCACCAGATTTGGCAAGATCAAGATAAAATTTCCTATCCATAACCAACCTCCCGTATTTTTGTTATGAACGTAATATTACCAATAAAGCATGAAGTTTACTTGTAAAAAGGATTATATTTTTGGCAATATTGTGCAATGCTGGAGGAATAATTATTGTTTCCCATTTAAAATTCCTTTTGAATTTGTTTAAACGGAAAACAATTGGTTGCGGGTAAATCTCGCCTCAGATACGCTTTCTCTCTTCCGCAATCAGACCAATCAGAATAAACAGGGTGACAATTATGGAAATCAGCCAGGTGTTGTTCAACTGACACATATATGCGACCAGGATTTTTCCTATCACCAGCGACAGGAACCCGTATCCGAACGTGCAAAGGGCTACAAATGTTCCAAACCTTACAAAGAAATTGTGTTTCTTGATCATTTTCTTTACGGCATTATTTATGTCGCCTCCGTAAACACTCAACACTGTCGCCGAATACGCAAGCATTATTTCCATGAGATGCGCACGGATAAATCTGAAAAAATCCCTTGTAAAAGGATCCATGAAGTCCATATGATTACTCCTGACAGAAATTGTATTTCAAATCCACAGGCAAGACGCCCGTGCTACATTTAAATTCTCATCCCTTCAGAATCTTCTCAATCTTTGAGAGTTCGTCTTCGGTAAACCCGGTATTTTTTGCGGCTGCAGCACAGTCTTCGATCTGTTTTACCGAACTTGCACCTATCAGTGCCGAAGTCACTGTCTTTCTCCGCATCACCCAGGCGAGAGCCATCTGGGCAAGCGACTGTCCGCGTTCCTTCGCCATTACATTGAGCTCCTTCACCTTTACAAGCTTGTCTTCGGTGATATTCGCCCTCTTGAGGAAACCGTGGGGTTTTGAAGCTCTTGAACCTTCCGGAACGCCCCTGAGATATTTGTCTGTGAGAAGCCCCTGCGCAAGCGGCGAAAAAACTATGCATCCAATCCCTTCGGCATCCAGAACGTCCAGAAGTCCGTCATCTTCAACCCATCTGTTGAACATGCTGTAGCTGGGCTGGTGTATCAGGCATGGTACGCCAAGCGACCTTAATGTTTTCGAAGCAACAGCGGTCTGCTGTGATTTATAGTTTGAAATACCGGCGTAAATCGCCTTGCCCTGTCTGACCGCCTGTTCAAGCGCCGACATTGTTTCCTCAATCGGGGTTTCGGGATCGGGACGGTGATGGTAAAAAATGTCAACGTGGTCTATTTTCATTCTTTTCAGGCTTTGATCAAGACTGCTCAGGAGATATTTTCTCGAACCGAAATCACCATACGGCCCCTGCCACATCGTATATCCGGCTTTTGTCGAAATTACCATCTCATCGCGATGTGCGGAAAAATCACCATTGAGTATCCTGCCGAAGTTTGTCTCCGCAGATCCCGGCGGCGGCCCGTAGTTGTTTGCAAGATCAAAATGCGTGATTCCGAGGTCAAACGCCTTCATTATCATACTGCGGCAGATTTCAAAGTCATCCACATCGCCGAAGTTGTGCCAGAGACCGAGCGATATCGCCGGCAGTTTCAGGCCGCTCCGTCCGCACCTGTTGTACTTCATTTCGGCATAACGCCTGTCAGATGGAATGTATTTCGCCTTTATTTCCTTCATTGAAAAGTCACTCCGTTAAGTTTTGAGTCACAAGTTTTAGGTTTTAAGTTGAGGCAATTTCAAAATTGACGAATTCAAGGTAGGGATGGCTCTCCGAGCCGTCCGTTCTGAGGCGGCGGTTTCGGAGAAACCGCCCTACCTTCGGCAATTTTGAAATTACCTCAAGTTAAATAATTCTCGGACTTCCGCATTTTCGCACTCCCGAACTCTAGAACTTCCGAACTCTGTGCCTTTGTTCCTTTGCACCTCTGCGCCTATTCTATTTTAAAATCTGTCTCCTCAGCTGGTTCAGCGCAGAAGATACGGCTCTTCTTCTTACCATGTCCCTGGTGCCGGGGAAATTATACTGTCTTACAACTGTTTTACCGTCACATCTTGTCGCGATAAAGACAAGCCCTACGGGTTTTAATACCGTCCCGCCCGCCGGTCCGGCAATTCCGGTAACTGCAATTCCCGCATCGGCATTATATTTAACGCATACATTGTCAGCCATTTCTCCCGCACATTGGGAACTCACGGCCCCGTACTTTTCAAAAACTGTCTTTCCGATTCCGAGGACTTTTGCTTTCCACTCATTGCTGTAAACAACGGCCGAGCCGGAAAATATTTCAGATGCCCCGGGAACGTCAGTAATCGCCGCCGCTATCATTCCGCCTGTGCATGATTCGGCAAGCGCCAGCTTATATTTCCTTTTTTTCAAAAGAAAACATATGTCCTCGGCGATGGATCCGGCTCCGGGGGAAAGAAGAAATTCCCCGAGCTCCTTCTTAATCAGCTTCATTTTCCTGCTGACGCTCCCCTTGTCCTTCCCGCTCAGGAAAACTTTTATGGATTCCGGAGAGGCGCAGTATGCAATTGAAAGTCCAGGCTCAGATGAAACAAGAGGCGCGGCTTTTTCTTCAACACAGGATTCGGGTATGCCTGAAACATAAATCAGTTCCGTGTAAAGCCTGTCCTTTGAAACCGATTTCAAATACGGAACCACAAACTCTTCAAGCATGGGCGTCATTTC
>Ga0172379_10003633_pt1 | contig 24179 bp, 30 predicted proteins | sample GrowelOW334metaG_FD_119756 | JGI IMG/M metagenome (GOLD analysis project Ga0172379, IMG submission 119756) | Groundwater microbial communities from an aquifer near a municipal landfill in Southern Ontario, Canada - Groundwater well OW334 metaG | ecosystem: Environmental > Aquatic > Deep...
AGAAAAATTCTTTTTTTGTTTTTAAATAACCAGCGGCCACATTGGCGCTTGGTGGAAATGAATTATAATCTTCTATTTCTTCAATTGAAGCCTCTGGATAATGAGCGTGAATTTGTTGTTCTAAATAACGAGCGTTATTTTTAGGGGCCGCAACATAAAAAGCAATCTTATTTTGATTGGCCACAACTTCAAAAGAAAAATGATCCTGACGGCCATAAAGCCATGACTTAAAACTTTTTTCCGCTCTTAGCCCGCCAATACTCGAAAAAATTGTTTCACCTTTAGCAATTTCTTCACGCATTTGCGCAACAGTATAACTACCTTCACCATCTTTTGGTTTTTCTTTAGGTAATTTAACTAAAAAAATTTGATGTTCCAAATATGTTTTACTTACTTTAGAATTTCTAATTAAATTTCTAATTAGAATAAGCAAGGTTGGAAGCAGAAATAAAACCAACAAAACAACAAACAGCCAAAAAGGGCTGCCTGCGTCTAAATTAATTGGTCCAAAATAAATAAGCGAATCAGTCATAAATAAAAGCTAAATTTTATTTTTTAGATCGATAATTTTATCCGCTTTAATTTTAGCTTCTTGATCTAAAAAAAAGCGATTAACTCCAGTGATCAATTTAAGCCAACGACGAATCAAATCAACAATTTTACCTAAATTAATTTTAGTTGAATCAAGTAAAATATTTATTTTTTTAGCCGTCTTCTCCCCTTCCTCCTTAAATTCCTTTTGTTTAATGGGAGTCATGGCTAAAAAAGTTTCACCTAAACCATCAGATAAATAGGCATCGATTTCCTTTTCTCGTCTAACATGATAGTCGTCAGTAATTACTGGCGCTGTTGAAGTCGTTTTAACACTCTCAATTTTTTCTTTAGGCGTAACAACTTTTTGTTCAACCGTTTTTTGAGTCGTTAAGGTTTCTGCCCCCGTTTCTGGTTTTTTTTCTAAAGTAGTATCTGGTAAAACCTCAGTTTTAGGAACCGCAGGAATTTGCTCTATTTTATCAACTATATTTTCGTTAGCCATAATTATTTATTATTCAACAGAAATAGCTGTAACTGGACAAGCCGCAACCGCTTCTTTGGCACAAGTTTCGTTTACTTGAGCTATAACTTCAGATTTTCCGTCAAGATTCATGGCGAAAACGTCTGGGCACATACTGGCGCAAAGGCCACAACCAATGCAGGTGTTTTGGTCTACTTTTATCATACTTTTGTTTATGTTAAATTAATTAAATATCTAAATTGATTATAACATATTTTACAAATAAATATAGAGGAAATTGATTAATTATTTAAGCTTTAATGAGTCAAAATTGAGATTTAAGTCACTTGGTTGACAGTTTCCGCTCCCTTTGTTATTATATAGCCAAGAATAATAAAGTAAGGACATTTGTGTCAGGCATTTACGCCTTTTTTTGGTTAAAGCCCTGACTCATTATAAATTTATGGCTCATAAGAAAGCTGCGGGGTCAACCTCGCTTGGCCGCGATTCAGAAAGTAAACGTTTAGGTGTTAAACTATCTGATGGCCAAATTGCTAAAGCTGGCAATATTATTATCAGACAGCGTGGTACAAAATACTATCCTGGAACCGGTGTAAGACGTGGCAATGATGACACTCTTTATGCTATAACTGATGGCTTTATAAAATTTACCACCAAGAAACTACTTAAGTTTGATGGTAATTTGAAGGCGACTAAAGTGGTAAATATTGTTGCAACTCGAGAAGTTAAGGAAGTTATTGCAAAATAATCACTTTTAATTTTTACAAAATGAAAAAAGACCTAGATTAATTTCTGGGTCTTTTTTTAGTATTTATTTAAAAAAAAGAGTGCCATTTTGACACCCTTTTATGATTTTTTATTTTATACGGTTTTAATTCTTTGTTTAAGCTCTTCTCGAATTACTTCCATTATTTTTCGATGTTCAAAAGGTAATCTATCGCCAAGATCTCTGTCGAGATACCTATCTAAAAACTCTATAACTAATTTGATTTGCTCTGCTTGATTTTCAGGAAACAACTTCTGTAAAAAATTATTTAAGATTTTTTGTTCCTCCTCATTATCACTTCTAATTGCATCAAAAAGTGCCTCTCCTAACAAACCTAAGTCATATTTCATATTCGCCTTAATAAAGGCAGACATAATAAAATCCGAATGTTTGCTTGATTCAATGTCTTTAATAAGTAAGGTGAAATTAGAAGCTTTAAGTTTAAGAAATACTTTTTTAAAGTATTTTTGCAACATAATATTCATATCAGAATCAAGAGACTTAACTTTAACACTATCAATGATTTTAAAAAACTTTTTCACCGAAGTATTATTAACAAATTCCTTGTAGAGCAGATTTCTTTCAGATAAAATAACGCTCTTATGATATGACCACCTTAACGTAAAAAGAATGACGGTCAAACAGAAAACAACAAATACTAAATTAACTACATCCATAGTTGCATTCATAATCTATAATTTTTAGTAAAATTTTTAATGAACTGATTATTTGTGATTAAAATCATATCACTTTTATACACTTTTGTCAATATTACCATAGAATCTCCCAAAATATTGACTAAAATTAAGTATTATTGTAAAGTTTAGCTAAAATAAACTGTTCTTTTCACACCCTAAAATTATACCCCATGAAAGCAATCACGATTAAAAACTTTTTAGAATTAGGAGTAGGAACTTTTATTGTGATTTACGAGAATGAGACCCCAGTTGATTCAGGCGTAATTCTTGAAATAAAAGAATTTAAGAATACTCTTTCTTTCAAAAGTGCCTCTAAAAAAGGCGAACCAGAACTAATACTTGGAACCGACAAAGAGTCAGATATCTGGTTCCCTTTATTTGAAGACCTGGATCGCGAACTTTGTTTTAGCAAAAATGGCCCCTTCTACAAACTCGTAGAAAGCAAACGTAGAATCCCTCTTCATCTATCTTAATTATCTTAAGTGATAATTAAAAAACTAGCTTACAATAAGCTAGTTTTTTATTTATAGTTTTTATTTTTTCTTACCCGCTAAACAAACCTTAACAAATTCCACAAACAAAGGATGTGGGGCTAGTGGTCTAGAAATATATTCTGGATGGAATTGAACCCCAATAAAGAATGGGTGATTTTTAAGTTCAATGGCTTCAACTATTTCTCCATCTGGTGAAGTACCAGCAATAACAAGTCCTAAATTTTCAAACATGGAACGATAATCATTGTTAAATTCATAACGATGACGATGACGTTCGCTTACTACCTTGTCTTTAGTAAATTTTGCATAAGAAGCGGCTAAATGGGTTCCCGCTTGAAGCTTACAAGGCCAACCACCTAAGCGGATAGTCCCTCCATAGCCCTTCTCGGCGATAATCTTTTCTTGTCCCGGCATAATATGAATTACTGGATTTAAAGTCTTAGAATCGCATTCCGCTGAATTAGCATCACTTAGTTTCGCGACGTTTCTAGCAAACTCAATTACTGCCATTTGCATTCCATAACACAAGCCAAAATAAGGCACACCTTTTTCACGGCAATATTTAATCGTTGAAATTTTTCCTTCAGAACCGCGTCCACCCCAACCTTGAGGGACAATAATTCCATCTAAACCTTTTAAGATTTTTACTCCATCGCGTTCAACGTCTTCAGCGTTTATCCAATGTAAATTTACTTTAGTTAAATTACTAACTCCAGCATGTTTTACCGCTTCAATTACTGAGATATAGGAATCTGTTAAAGAAAAGTCACCAGTAGCAAAATATTTTCCCACAATTCCAATTTCTACAAAATGCTTAGGATGTTTAATGGTATAAACCATTTTTTTCCAAGCTTCATTTTGAATTTCTTTATGTCTAACAGGCAAACTAAGTTTTTCTAAAATTCTACTCGAAATATTATCTTTTTCAAAATTTAAAGGAATATCATAAATTGAGTCAGCATCAGGGGCGCTAATTACATCTTCAATGGCTACATTACAGTTAATCGCTAACTTTTCTTTACGGTGCATGTCTAGTGGCTTCTCACTACGAGCCACCAAGAGGTCTGGTTGAATTCCGGCACTCTGTAAGTTACGAACGGCGTGTTGAGTTGGTTTAGTCTTCATTTCACCAATCATATGAGGAATTGGTAAATATGAAACCATGATAGTTAATACATCCTTAGGATGATATAACTTCATAACCCGAGCGGCTTCTAAAAATAATAAATTTTCATATTCTCCCACAGTGCCACCGATTTCAATTATCATAATTTCAGCCCCAGTTTTTTCAACGGCCTTTTGAATTCGATCTCGTATTTCCATTGGAATATGTGGCACTACTTGCACACACTTCCCTTTGTATTCTAAATTACGTTCTTTATTAATAACACTTTGATAAATACGACCAGTGGTCATGTAATTTATCTTATAGATATTAGTATTTAAAAAACGTTCGTAGTTTCCTAAGTCTTGATCCGTTTCATCGCCATCTTCGGTTACAAACACTTCACCGTGTTCAATTGGGTTCATGGTTCCAGCGTCCACGTTAATATAAGGATCCATTTTAACGGCACTAACTTTGTAGCCACGACTTTGTAAAATTTGTCCTACCGAAGCAGCGGTTATTCCTTTACCAACTCCCGACATCACTCCACCAACTACAAATATGTATTTAGTGTCTAGTGGTTTTACTTCTTTCTTTTTTAAAGATTTTTTAGTGACGTTTGGTTTGGTTAATTTTGGCATAGGATTGACAAAGATTAATTTAAGTTGTATATATAAATAACAAACTAATAGTACATTTTTTAATTTAAGTGGGGGGAAAAAAACATGAGTGAAATTTTTTATTTGGTTCAAAAACCAGGACGGAATTTTTTTATTACTGACAATGATGTCGAAACTGTAGAAGAGTCTCAGAAAATCAAAGATTTGGCGAGAAAAATTTTTGAGAACCCGGAGATTCTCGAAGCCTATGAATTAGGTAATCTTAACTTTTCACCGATTGACATCGATGATGCAGACAAAGATTGTATAATCGCCGAAATCGAGAGATTGATTGCTCAAGAAAAAAACTCTTACGTTTTAGAGTGCGAACGAGACAACTAAAAAAGAACAAAAAACAAACTAAAAAAACAAGTAGTCACAAAGACTACTTGATTTTTTTTACTGGAACTTTAACTGTTGGAGTTACTACTTTAGCTGGTGCGACCGTTGGTTTAAGGATTGAATCGACGGCTTTCTGAAGTTGTGGATCTTTATTTTTCTCGACATCATCAGCAGTTAATTTAACTTCAACTTGTGGAAGTAAACCTTTTTCATTAATAAAATCCCCCTCCGGTGTCATCCAAGTTGCAATTGTTACTTTAAGTGAAGAACCATCGCTAAGTTCACGAATAGTCTGAACAGAACCCTTACCGTAAGTTTTTTCTCCCATTAAAGTTGCTTTCTTATAATCACGTAAAGCCCCAGCCACAATTTCTGAAGCCGAAGCACTACCACCGTTAACTAGAACTACTGTTTTAAAGGTTCCTAAACGAGGATTACCAGCGGCGGGATATTCATTACGAGAGCCATCACTAAATTGTTCAAGTACAACTGGACCAGCTGTTACCCATTCACTAGCCATCGCCACAGCAGCATCTAAATAACCACCTGGATTATTTCTTAAATCTAAAATAACTCCCTTTGGTTTTTTAACCGCAATTTCTTTAGCGGCGGCTTTAAATAAATCTAAAGTATCATCATTAAAATTACTAACCTTAATTACAACTAAACCGTCAGAACGATAAGTAACAGTTACACTTTTAACTATAATAATACCACGTTCAATTTTTATATCTCGAGGAGTAGTTTCTTTATCACGAATTATAGTTAGTGTAACAACAGTTCCTTTAGTACCTCTGATTTTTTTAACGGCTTCATCAACTGTTAAACCTAAAGCGCTGGTGCCATCTATAGCATAAACTTTATCTCCAGCCTTAAGTCCGGCTTTTTCCGCTGGCATACCTGATAAGGGAGCAATAATTGTGATAATATCGTTTCTCATTCCCACTTCAGCACCAATACCTTCAAAAGTTCCGGCTAAATCGTTAGAAAATTCTTTAGTTTCCGTTGGTGTCATAAAAACGGTATAAGGGTCACCAGCTGAAGCCGCTAAACCCTTAAGTGAACCATAGAACATTTCCTTATCTTTAATCTTATTCTTATAAACAAAATCAGTACGCAAAGAATCCCAAACCTCCCAGTAAACATTAAAGTCAAAAGCATTTTCATCTTTTACTTCTGTAGATGTGTTACTTAAGGCAAGGGCTCGATTAGTTATTTTTCTATTACCCAATAAAAAACCGCCACCAAAAGAAGCGACTACTAGCAAGATTAAAAGTAAACCTAAAAATTTACGATGCTTTCTCTTTTTTCTGCTTGAGATAATTGGATAAGAAGAAATTTCCATCTCTTCTTCTGATTTATTATTTTCCATATTTTTATTTTCTTATAATTTTTATTTTCTCTCCCATCAAGTCAACTATTTTAGAAGCCTGGTTATTTAAAGTTCCTCCATCAACTATTAACTCAGGATCATTTTTTCTAACTGGTTTATTTGCCAAAAAATCTACCTGATTTAAAACGGGTTGACCGCTTAAATTAAAGCTAGTTGATACCACAGGAATCTGAGCCATCTTTACCATTTTACGCAAAAAATTACTTTTAGGCAAACGAATTGCTAAGCCCGCTTGATTAGGGCTTAATTCCTTAGCTAGCCGATTTCGGTGTCGCAAAACAACTGAAGTTGGACGAGCTGAGGCCCAAATTTTTTTTAAAATAAGTTCCTGTCTTTTGGACACAAAACAATACTTTTTAGCCATATTCAAACTCGAAACTAAGATAAGTAGTGGCTTACTTTCATCTCTTTTTTTTATTTTTTTTATTTTATTTATGGCCTGAGAATTATTTGCTAAACAACCCAAACCATAGATTGTATCCGTTGGGTAAACAATCACTTCCCCGTTTTTTAGGGATTTAACAATAAGCGCCAAATCGGCGCTAATTATTTTTTTAGGATTAACTTTTAAATACATATTAACCAATAATTGATTTTAAAGCTTTAAGTGTCTCTGGCAAAAATGGCATAACAATAGTTGCTACTTTAATGAGCCATGGCGCAACCTGAGAATCAACTAACTGTTTACCCATTAAACCACCTATCCAAGCGTAACGAGCCGCTACAAACAGAATTAGGCCTAGAGACAGCGATCCTTCGAGCAAACCTAAAGCACCACCGAGCAGTCGATTAATTAACTTAGTAAATGGAATAATCGAAATTAAATCAAAAACCTTTTCAATTAGAACAAAGGCAAAACCAACTATAGTAGTCACTAAAACAAATAAAATTATAAATGATAAAAACTTTTCCGTTCCTTCGCTCCAATTTACTAAATTCTTACCCCATTCATAAAAAATTAAATAAGAATGACTCGCGACATAAGAAGCCACGATAAGTCCTACTACCTGTCCCAGTAATTTAATCAAACCTTTTGCTAATCCGTTACCCACAAAGCTAATCAAAATTACCAGCAGCCCAATGTCAAAATATGACATAAATTATTAAGAATAAATTAATTAAATTTAAGTTAAGCGAGGAAATAATGATTCCCCTTTTTTAATTTGTCCGGCGCTAAATTGAGCAATTAACTTAGTAGCAGTTTCCGGCATAAATATCTGTAAGAAATAAGCAACATTTAAAATATCTTGAGCGATTGGTTTAAGCACACCAGCAATCTCATCTTTATCTTCCATTTTCCAAGGAGCAGTAGCTGACAATTTTTCATTACAAAGTCTTATTTGCTCCCAAAGAACTCCTAGAGCTTCGTTGTATTTATAGGCCTTAATAATTTTAGTAAAATTATTTACCCATTCTAAATTATCAACACTAATACTTAAATTAGTTTCAATTTCATTCTTCTCAAGTAAAGTAGCGACTCGAGCGGCTAAATTACCTAGCCCATTAGCTAAATCGGAATTATATTTAAGACGTAATCTTTCTTCAGAAAAATCGCCATCTTCAAAGGGTAAAATATCAGATAACAAATAATAGCGTAGTGTATCGGCGCCATATTTATTGCCAAATTCAAAAGGATCAATGCCGTTACCCGCGCTCTTGCTAATCTTTTGACCATTAGCGGTTAAGAATCCAAAAATTAAAACTTGTTTTGAATTAGGTAAACCTGCAGACATAAGCATCGCTTGCCACATCGCTGTTTGCTGACGAAGATTATCCTTACCGCAAACCTGCATTCCTGGCCAGAATTTTTTATAATCCCCTTCTGTCTCTGGCCAACCTAAAGTTGAAATATAATTAACTAAAGCATCAAACCAAACATAAATAACTTGAGTATCATCTCCGGGAACTGGAACACCATTAGGCATTTTCGATTTTAAACGAGAGATACTAAAATCTTGTAAACCACCAGCAACAAAATTACGAATTTCTTTAAAGCGGTGTTCCGGAATTACAAAATCTGGATTAGCATCGTAAAATTTTAACAAGGCTTCAGTATATTTTGAAAAACGAAAAAAATAATTTTCTTCATCAATAATTTCTAATTCTAAATTAGGGTGAAATTCGCAGTGACCATCTATTAAATCTGATTCGGTTTTTTCCAGTTCGCACCCGACACAATATTTAATTTGATAATTCTTTTTATAAATATCACCGTTAGCATCACAACATTTCCAAAATTCTTGAGCAGCAGCAATATGATTTTCGTCAGTAGTGCGAATAAAATTAGTAAAACTTAAATTAAGCAAACCTTTTAAGGCTTTAAACTTATCTGCATAAGGTTCGCAATATTCTCTTGGTGTTAGTCCGACTTCTTGAGCTTTTTGATAAATCTTTAAACCATGTTCATCAGTTCCAGTATTAAAAAAAACTTCGTCGCCATTTAAAGTGTGCCACCTAGCAATTACATCAGCTTTTATCATCTCAGTTGCAAAACCAATATGTGGATCAGAATTTGTATAAGGTAAGGTAGTAGTAATATAAAAAGGATTTTTTGACATATTTTATTTTTTAATTTTTCTTATTAACACAACAAATTCGCCTTTACCCATATCATTTTCAGTTTTAAGGCGACTGGCAAGTTCGGCTGGTGTTCCAAAATAACAAGTTTCAAACATCTTAGTTAGTTCCCGGCCCAGCATTACTTCGATTTTTATTTTCGCCGCGGTCGAAAATAAATCAAGTTCTTCCATAAACTTTAAAATGCGATGCTTTGATTCATAAACTGCTACAGGATGATCAAAACTTAAAATATCTTTAATCATTGTCTGTCGTCCTTTCTTGTGAGGCAAGAAACCTAAAAAAGAAAAACGATCGACTGGCCAACCAGAAATAGATAAAGCGGTAATTATCGCTGAAGCACCTGGAATACCTTCAACTTTAGCCTCGTCACCAAATTCACGGCGGACACCTTCAATTAAAAAAGCACCTGGATCAGAAATTCCCGGAGTGCCAGCGTCAGAGACTAAGGCTAAATTTTTCCCTTCAGTTAACCATCTAATTAACTGATCAATCTTTCCCACTCCTGAATATTGATGATAGGAAAAAGTGGAAGTTTTTATTTCATAACGATCAAGTAATTTACGAGTAGTTCTAGTATCTTCACACAAAATATAATCAACCTCACGCAAAGTACGTAAGGCTCTAGCGCTTATATCTTCTAAATTACCAATCGGGGTCGCGACAACGTAAAGGATTCCTGGCATAATTTAAATAATTTACATATTATCTTTTCTCTCTTTAATATAACGAGTCCAATCTTCGGCTACTTCAACGACAACTTTAAATGGGGCTTCAATAATAAAATCAAAAACAAAAACAAAAATATTAACTTTTGAAAAATTATTCGATAGCCATTTACCAATTAAGATAATTGGCATATAAAATAAATCGAGTAATAAGGTTATTAAATTATCTCTTTTTTCAATCACGATTAAATCTTTAACCCCCTTAGTTGTAACGATACTAAAAAAACTAACAAAAGCTAAAAAGAATAAAAATAAAATAATACTTACCCAATTAAAATTAATCTTAGTCAGTGCCCAAACTATAAAGTAGAAGGAAGCAAAAAAAGTACAGGCGTAAATAATATTAAAAATCCAACCAACGATAAAGCCTCGACTATTTTTAGATTTAATAGTAATTGGTGACTTTCTTTCACTACCAACAAAAAATAATTCCTTAATACCACTAATAATTTTATCCGTATTAGCCGCGCCTGGGGTTCTAGTTAAAGCAACAATGAAAAATAATAATAAGGCTGGAAAAGTTACATTAATTAATAAAGAGATAGGATTAAGCGGTTCATGAAACCACTGAATAGCTGGAATCTCTAAAGCAAAAACAAAAATTGATTTTGTTAAAAAAATATAAATAATACTTCGAGTAGCCGCTCGCCACAAGCGACTTTTAGCTTTTTTATATTTTGCATTACAAACTTTTTTAAGTGAGGCTAAAAAAGTTTTCTCATTATTATAAATCTCGTTATAAATTTTAACTGGATCTGACTCAATTGTTTCCGACATTACCGTTGAATACAGAGCGTATTTATTAGTAATTCTATCTAGTTGCTTAACCAGTGGGTGTTCAATTTGACGAATAGTTTCAACTTTGAGATCACGAACCGTAGCGGCAATTCGAGCAACATCTTGATCGGTTAATTCTCCACGAACCCAATCATCGTTATAATATTTAAATAAAACAAAGGACAACATATCATCGTCGAATTTTTGGAAGGTTCGACAAATACTTAAATAAACCTGAATTTCTAAATCAGCTCCAAAATTCATATCATCTGATAACTTTAAATTATGACTTAAAAAATCATATAAGTTAGCGGACATTGCTTGCTTTACCTTATTTAAGCCTAAGCCCTCTTCAATCTCGCAAGCAGCTAAAGATAATATCCAACCAGTTAAAACGTTTTTCTCATTAATTAAATTCTTAACTTTATTGACGTCTTTTTTTATATTCATCTCTGAATTAATTTTTAAGACGCAAATATTTCGTAGTTTAATATATTTATCCAGCATTAAAGCCACCTCAGCAATCTTAGTTTCGGGAATTTTATCATTAGGTAAGTAGCCGCCACGAATGAGTTCTGATAATAAATGCTTAGATATTTCATTAACATCAACATTTTTAACCACACTTTCAATTAACACTTGGCGTTTTAAAATACGAGCAATCGCATTTTTACGAAGCAAATGATCCTCATCATAATCAATAGCGTTACGAATCTTTTCGTAAAAAAAAGCCGCTTTTGAAATAACCGACGAAACACTTATTCTGGCAATATCGTCATTATCAGAAGAATCTTTCTTACTTTGATTGCTGTAGATAACTTGAAACAGCCGCTTAGCGTTCTCATTGATTTCAGCGGGCTTTACTTCTTGATTTTTCTTGATAAGATTAGGACTTACCATAATATAATAGGCTAAAATTAGCATTTTATAGGCACAAAATGCCTTACTAACTAATTTTACCGTCTTTACTAGTAAAAAGCAAATAGATAAGTTGACAAGCGTCCAGCAATTATGTATTATTTGAGGGTATTATAAGTGGCCGACAAGGCTATTTTTAAATTAAGCAATTTTGCCCTATTTTTAAGGGCCACAAAAAATTTTTAGAAAAGTTATGAACAAACTTACAACTTACATCAAAGAGTCGATTGAAGAAATGAAAAAAGTTACTTGGCCGACTAAAAAAGAGACTTATCACTACACCTTGCTAATTATCGGTATTAGTTTAGCGATGGCTTTATTTTTAGGTTTACTAGACTACGGTTTTAGCGAAGGCATTAAAGCAGTCTTATTCAAAATTTAATCTTTTATAAATAGTACATTAGGAAGAGGCTCAAGCATTTAAACTTGTTTAGACCCTTCCACATGTTGGAAAATTATGGCCAAGCAACTTTTAAATCAAGGCCGTCGTTGGTATGTTCTTCACACTTATTCTGGGTATGAGGAAAATGTCGCGCAAAACTTGAAACAAAGAATCGAGTCTCTAGATATGGAAGACAAAATCTTCAGTATCTTAATTCCTACCGAAAAGAAAGTTAAAATCAAAAACGGCAAAAGAAAAGTCGTTGAAGAAAAGATCTTCCCTGGTTATATTCTCGTTGAAATGATGGTAACTGATGAATCCTGGTATATTGTTCGAAACACTCCTAACGTTACTGGCTTTATTGGTACTGGAACAATTCCAACTCCAATTCGCGAAGAAGAAGTTGAAGCTCTTAAGAAACGCATGGGCGTTGAAGATCCTAAATTTCAAATGGACATCATCATTGGATCGCCTGTTAAGATTAACGAAGGACCATTTAAAAATATGGAAGGTAAAGTTACTGCAATTGATGAGGCTAAAGGTAAAGTTAAAGTTAACGTCAACCTGTTCGGCCGCGAAACTCCAGTTGAACTCGATTTCTTACAAGTTAAAAAATTATAATATTTAACAAACACAGTAAGGGGAACGCTTCTGCCCTAAACTAGCGAACACATCTATGGCTAAGAAAATAAAAACAAAAATAAAATTACAGATTATTGGTGGACATGCAAATCCTGCCCCACCTATTGGTCCTGCTTTAGGTCAACACGGTTTAAATATCGCTGAATTCTGTCAGAAGTTTAATGATGCAACTAAAAATGACAAAATGGGTGATGTTGTTCCAGTTGAAATTACCGTTTACGAAGACAGAACTTATGATTTCATCATGAAGACTGCTCCAGCTTCTGAATTAATTAAGAAAGCTGCAAAAATCGCAAAAGGATCCGGCAAACCATTAACTGATAAAGTAGGTTCAATTACTACTGCTCAATTACGTGAGATTGCTGAAAAGAAAATGACTGATTTAAGTGCTAACACAGTTGAAGCGGCGATGAATACTATCAAAGGTACAGCCCGCAACATGGGAGTTGAAATCAAAGATTAATAAATTATTATACTGTGGGAGTTTTATTTTAAAACGTTATTACCACAACAAACTTTATGAAAAAAGAAGAAACAACAGTTGAAGTAAAAGAAACAAAAAAAGCAGCCGTTGCTGCACCTAAAAAAATTGCTAAGAAAGTTAAAAATTTATCAGCAATTTACGAAGCTAATAAAACTTACAGTATTGCCGAAGCTTTAGAAATTGTTAAAAAAATTACAACTACTAAATTTGATGCTTCTGTAGAAGTTCACTTTAGATTAGGTATCAACCCTAAGAAAGGTGATCAACAAGTTCGTGGTGCTGTTTCTCTACCAAACGGAACTGGTAAAAAAGTTCGTGTTGCTGCCTTTGTTACTGCCGGAAACGAAAAAGCGGCTAAAGATGCTGGTGCTGACTTAGTCGGTGGTGAAGAGTTGATTGAAGAAATCAAGAAGAGCGGCAAAACTGATTTTGAAGTTGCCGTTGCTGAACCAGCTATCATGAAGAACTTAGCTTCCATTGCTAAAATCTTAGGTACTCGTGGTTTAATGCCATCTCCTAAAAATGAAACTGTTACTCCTAACGTGGCTAATGCTGTTACTGAACTTAAGAAAGGTAAAATTAGCTACAAGAATGATGATACTGCTAACTTACATTGTTTAATTGGTAAAGTAAGTTTTGAAACACCAAAATTAGTTGAAAACTTTGCTGCATTACTTGATAATATCAGAAAGGCTAAACCATCCTCCGCTAAAGGTTCTTACATCAAGGGCGTTAGCATTTGTTCTTCAATGAGCAAAGGGGTTAAGGTTATTGTTTCCTAATACTTAGATTTACTTCTATATAAAAATAAGCTCCATTAATTTGGGGCTTATTTTTTAAATAAAAAACGGTGGACTTTTTGTCGCACCGTTTTATTATCAAAGCTTTGAGATAAACTCTTGTTTAAATACTAGAATAAAATCTCGATTTCGTGTAAAAGCTGGGTCATCTTCAAATGGCATAAAATTTATTTCATCAGACATAAAATGAAATTTAAAAAATGAAAAATGATCAACATCTGAAAAATCTCTAACAACAATATCACCCAAAAACATAATCGAATCCAATTTATTCTCTCTTCTGTTTTTAGTGGAGTTATACCAAAGATAATCTAATTCTTTTAAGGCTTCCCTATTTTCATAGATTGCCTTAGCGCAATATGAATCAAGTGGCACATACCCCTCGCGAAGAACCATTTTTTGAAATTCTGAAGCTCTTATCATAGCATCACCACTTGGAGGACTAAAAAACATTAAATCAGATATACTAAATTTAATAATTTTAGCCGACGCTTCAATCTGTTTACGAATTTCAAAAAAACCATATTCCTTAATTACTTCTTGAGGGAAAGAAAAAATTTCGTTTCGCTTAACTTCTATTTTTTTCATGACTTAAAATTTTTTAATGTTCGGTTTATTTATAGGCATAACTTATCAAAATTCCTTATATTTTGTCAATATCGTTGACAATCCACCTTCAAATGTTATAATAATTTTCGTAAGTATTCTAAAGGATATAGAAGTGTTTTCACTATCTATTTATTAACTAGGAAAAGGTCGTCTTACCTTTTTAAACAGAAGTTATTTCCTTTAATCGGGAAATGACTAAGAAAGAAAAACCATGAAAAAATTATTTATTGGCGGATTATCTTGGGGCACTACTGACGAATCATTGTCAGCTGCTTTTTCCCAAGCGGGTACGGTTTCATCTGCAGTTGTTATTACAGATAAACTAACTCACCGTTCTAAAGGTTTTGGTTTCGTTGAAATGCCAAATGACGAGGAAGCAGACGCTGCTATCGAAATGTGGAACAATCAAGAAATTGACGGCCGTAAGGTTGTTGTAAACGAAGCTCGCCCTCTTGAAAAGAGATTCTAAATTTTAAAGTATAGTTCAAAACTAATTAATTATTCGTTCGAATATAGTTAGATAAAAAAACAGCCACTATTTGTGGCTGTTTTTTTTATTTTATTTTATTTTAGCGCGCCTCTTGAGTATTCTGTTTTTTCTTTAAAATTAAAATCTATTAAATCAACCAATCTTTGGGTCTGCTGACACATTGCCGTAATTAAATCTTCTTTCATTTCAGACATTTCTTTTCTAACATTTGAAAATTCTTCTTTTGCTTCTTTCCTTCCAATTAATATCTCTTTTTTTATATCAGACATGCCAGATTTAAGTGTTGATACATCTATTTTTAGACCAAGTATATCCGCTTTATTACCAGAAATATCCAATTTAATTGGATTAATCTCAGCATAAAACTCTTTCTTAACTAATACCCCCTTCTCCTTTTGCTGTTGTGTAATCATACTTTTTATTAGACAGCTCGATAAGGGAGGGCTTCCCGGCTATTCTTTTTAATTTATTATTAATTCTTATTTTAACACCAAAAATAAAATAAAAAAACGGGCAAAATTAGTCCGTTTTTTTAATATTCTATCGACTTAATTTTTATTTTATTTTTTCTCTTGTTTCTTTTCGTAAGCTTCAATAACCCTCTTAAGTCCTTCAGAAGCTAGAATTGAACAATGAATTTTTTGTTTAGGTAAGCCTCCAAGTTCATCAACAATTTCTTGCCATTTAAAATTCTTGGCTTCCTCAAGTGTCATTCCTTTAACTCTCTCCGTCATAATTGACGCGGTCGCAATGTTTGAAGCGCAACCGAATGACAAAAATTTAACATCTTTTACCTTGCCATCTTTAACTTTTAAAGAGAAGGATAGTTGATCTCCACAAACCATATTCCCTACATCTGCAGTCGCATCAGGATTTTTAATCTCACCGATGTTCTTGGGGTGCAAGAAATGTTGAACTGTTTTTTTAGTATAATTCAAGGCCATATAGTTATTTTTTAATCGGGGTAAACTTTCTTAAACGTTTAACTGTTTTCTTTAAAGCCTCCACCGTATGATCGATTTCTTTTTTATTATTAAACTTTCCTAGGGTAAATCTAATATTACTGTTTAAATTATCAAGCGTCAAGCCAATTGCCTGCAAAACATATGAAGTTTTTAAATTATGAGCACTACAAGCTGAACCGGTTGAGACACAAATTCCTTTCATTGATAAGTCCATTAAAATCGCTTCTCCTTCAATTCGAGAAAATCGAATATTTAAATTATTAGGGGTTCTATAAGTTAAGCTACCATTTAAATGCACTTCAGGTATTTCCGTTTTAATTCTCTCCCACATATAATCACGAAGCTCTTTAACTAAAGTTAAATGCTCAGTTTTTTCTTGATAAGCTAATTTTAAAGCTGAAGCCAGGCCAACGATACCTGGCAAATTGTAAGTGCCAGCTCTTGTACCATTTTCTTGTTCACCTCCAGCAATTAATGGTTCGATTTTAACTTTAGGATTAAGATAAGCGATACCTACACCTTTTGGACCATAAAATTTATGGGCACTAAGGCTTGCAAAATCTAAACCTAAATCCGTAATATCGATATCAAAATATGGAATCGCTTGAACGATATCACTGTGAAAATAAGCGCCTTTATCATGAACTAATTAAGCAATTGTTTTTAAATCTTGAACAGTACCAATCTCATTATTAACCATCATAACTGAAACTAAAACAGTATCCGGTCGAATCATTTTTTCTAAAGCCACCAGGTCAATTAAGCCATCTGGTGTCACTGGTGCGATGTCTAAATCAAAACCATGTTTGATTAACTGTCTGGCGCTTTGGAGCACACAAGGGTGTTCAACAGCCGAGACAATAAGGTGTCTGCCCTTCTCTTGATTAGCAAACATCACTCCCTTAATTATTAAATTATTAGATTCACTGGCTCCACTAGTAAAAATGAAACCCCGAGACGGCGCGCCTAATATTTTAGCCACTTCTTCCCTGGCTGCTTCTAAAACTAAATTACTCTTTTGACCCATATAGTGAATTGAGGAAGCATTTCCGTATTCACTAGTCAAATATGGCTTCATATCAGCCAAAACTCGGGGGTCAAGCCGGGTTGTTGCCGAATTGTCTAAATATATCTTCATAAACTATAAATGTTATTAATAAGTAATCTTATTATAGAATGTTTATCATATTTTGTGGATATTGACAAGTATCAAAAAACTGAGTCCCAGAGGAACTCAGTCTTTTTTTATATATACTAATTTTTATTTAACTAACTCAATGCTATTAATTAAAATATCTTTAATTGGTAAATCACGGGAATTAGTTTCAGCTGCTTCAATTGCTTTAACTATTTCCATTCCCTTGGTAACTTCACCAAAATTAGTGTGCTTACCATCAAGCCATGGAGTAGCATCTAAAGTAACAATGAAGAATTGAGAACCATTAGTATTAGCACCAGAATTGGCCATTGCTAAACTACCAGCGACTAATTTATGATTATTAAATTCATCAGCAAAACGATAATCAGGACCACCTGTTCCGTAAACAGAAGTATCAGATTCTTTAGTTAATGGATCACCAGCTTGAATCATGAAATCTTTGATAATACGATGAAATTTAGTTCCATTGTAAAATCCTTCTTTAGCTAAATTCATGAAGTTGTTAACAGTTACAGGAGACTCTGGATAAAATTTTACTTCAATCTTGCCAGCGCTAGTGTTAATAATTGCACTAGAATATTGTTTGAATAAATCTGTTTGTCCGTCTAAATTTCGTTCCATAGTTTTTGTTGTAACCGAACTAGTAGCCACAAGGCTCACTGGTTCTGCTAACTTAATTGAATTAGTTTCTTCGATAATAGGTACAACTGGTGTTTCCGAATTAGATTCAGAAGCTGAGTTATCAGTTGATCCATTAGAATCGGTACCATATAAATCGTCTTGGTTTTTAGTGCCACAAGCTGATAGCGTTAGTGCTAGAGCCAAGACACCAATCATAATGGGAATTTTTTTCATAAAATTTTCTACTTATTTTTTAAATATTTACGTTTTATTTTTTTATCATCTTCTTCCCTTTTCTCATCAATTACCTCTTTAGCCTTAGCGCGTAAGTCTTCTAGATCAAGGTCTTTGAGTAAACGAGCTTGGTCGAGTAAATACTCGCGAGTATTTCTTTCTGGGTCTTCAAGAACTTCAAATAACAAGACATCGAGTACGGCACCCATTTTTGGGCTTGGAGTCATTTTCAATTCTGACAATAAATCATCACCGTTAACCTTAAGCATTTTAACAGAAATCGGATCATTTTGCACTTTCTCCATCATGTACTGTAAATGCTGTAATTTATAAGGTAAAGCTTTAGGTGTGCCTGAACCAACTCGATCAGCCATTCGCAAATGAATTAAATCTTGTAAATTGTCTCTTCCTACTTTAACAATTAAACGACGAACGGAAGTGGCTGTGACTTCACCAACCTGATAATAGAACATGTGGTTCTTAACTAAATTAACCACCGTCTCACTATCATCGTTAGAAAATTTTAAACGTTCCATGATTCGTTTTGTCATTTTAGCACCCACATATTCATGATTATAAAACGTTGCAATCTCCTTAATTATTTTTCGCGTTTTAGGTTTAGCAACATCATGAAGTAGCGCGGCTAAACGAACTTGCCACTTAAGGCTTGGGCAATGTTTAAGAGTTAAAAGATTATGTTCATACACTTGATAGATGTGATGGCGACTCTGAGCCATACCTAAACCTTCTTCAAGTTCAGGAATAATATATTGCAGCAACTTACAGCTATGTAATAATCTAATGCCTTCAGATGGTCTATCAGATGATAATATTTTAATCAGTTCGTCCCGAATCCTTTCCTTGGACACAAATTTTATACTGCCCGCTAATTTAGTAATGGCTCTCTCAGTTTTCGGTTCAAGTTCAAAACCAAGTTGAGAAATAAAACGAACAGCCCGCATCATCCGCAGTGCATCTTCTTTAAACCGTAAACTTGGTTCGCCAACGGCTCGTAAAACTTTTTTATTAATATCTTTTTCACCACCAAATAAATCAATTAAAAGATAAGAGACATCGTTAATCTTTAAGTAACGACGATTAGCTTCGCTTAGTGTTTTTTCTTCTTCTGGAGTAAGAGCCAAGGCATTAATAGTAAAATCGCGGCGCTCTAAATCTTTATCAATTTCAGTTTCAAAAATAACCTCATCGGGATGACGAGAATCAGAATAACCTTGTTCGCTACGATAAGTAGTAATTTCTAAAACATCCACTAAATCACCCTTTTCCTGACCTTCTTGCAACTCAGCGCGAATTGGCACAATCACGGTACCAAAAGTATTTTCATATTTGCCACCTGGAAAAATGACAAGCATTTCTTCTGGCTTCGCATTAGTGGTAATATCCCAGTCTTTTGGGGCTTTTTCCATCAAAAAATCACGGACACAACCGCCGACAATATAGGCCTCAAAACCAGCTTCTTTTAATTTTGTAATCGCATCTAGAACGTAAATGGGTATAATCATATTGGTTTTATTATACCTGATTTATTCGCTTTAAGTAAACACCAATGAAAAAGGCAGCCTATTACTAGTACTGCCTTTAAACAACGAGGGGAGGTTCTTATTCTGCTTCAAGCCGATTTATCGGGAGATGCAATTACCCTTTTAGCGAACGTTTGTTCTAACCTTTGTTGTTTTTTGCGATCAAAAAAGTTTTTTAACCGCTTCTTCAATTAATTCCTTGTAGAAGGAAATAAGTTCCTCTTTAGTCACAATACCCTTTAACTTATCGGATGCCTGACCAATTTTTCGCATCACGTCAGTCCTATTAAGACTGTGAGAGTTTTTAGTGAATTCATCCTTTATTAAAATCAAGGCAATTTCACCTTTTCGAGCCTCTGTTAGCTCAACAAATCCAACTTTCTTTTCCATTGCTATTTTTTTTATTTCACCAAACAACATGTTTAGTGAATAAAATATACAACTATTTAACTAATTTGTCAATATAACAAAAAACCACCAGATTAGGTGGTCTTTGTATATTTTAAACTTATTTCTTCCCTTTAAAGCTGGTATGTAATACTTCCCTACCTAGTCCAATTTTCTTAACGTAATCAACGGCCGCCATCGCCTCTTTATTCTCGTGAGCCCGACGAACTTGTTGCTCTCTATCAATTGAATATAGCGCCGCCATTCTTTTAGCTCTCATTTCTGATGAAGCTGGTGCGGGTTGACCGCCACCACCGATACAGCCACCAGGACAACTCATAACCTCAATATAATCGTATTCACTTAAATGACTTAAAACTTTATCAATATTACCTAATCCATTTACAACCGCGACTCTTAATTTTTTGTCAGCAACTTTAATTAAACTTTCTTTTATTCCCGCTGCGCCTCTTACTTCTTTAAATTCTAATTTAGCTAAACTTTTTTTCTTTTCTAAATACCAAACTGCCGTGCGCAAAGCTGATTCCATTACACCACCAGAAGCACCATAAATTGCCCCGGCCCCACTGCCATCATTCCAAATCAAATCGCCGACCTCTGGTTCAAGTTTAGCAAAATCTATTTTAGCTACTTTCATCATTAGGGAAAATTCACGAGTAGTAATTACATGATCAACTGGAGCTAAACCTTTAATTTTAAATTCTGGACGAGTCGCTTCATATTTTTTAGCTGTACAAGGCATTACCGAAACAATAATAATATCTTTAGGATTAACACCCATCTTGTCTGCCCAATAAGTTTTAATAACTCCGCCTAGATGCATATGAGGCGAACGAGCGGAAGTTAAATTAGGAATTAAATCAGGGCGACGTGTTTCAACATAACGCACCCAAGCTGGACAACAAGAGGTCATCATCGGAAAAACTGCCTTTTTATCATTTAGTCTTTCAATTAATTCTTCGGCTTCAATAATAGTGGTAATGTCGGCTCCTAAATTAACATCAAAGACATAATTAAAACCTAACTTTTTTAGCCCGGCAATTACTCGTCCGGTCATCTTGTCGTCATAAGGCATGTTAAACTCTTCACCAATAGCGGCTCGAATTGAAGGGGCAAACTGAGCAATCACAATTTTATTTTTGGCGCCCAAAACTTTATTAACCGCTGGATAAGAAACCTGTTCCGAAAAAGCATCAACTGGACAATGAGTTACACATTGACCACAAAAAGTGCAAGGATTTTTAGTGGGCACAATTTCTTGGTTGGCTCCGTGTCCCGAAAGTGCTAAGCAATTTAATTTCTGTAGTTTATTACAAGCATCTAAACATAAACGACAATCAATACACTGTGAAGCATCGCATTCAATTGAGGGTGGAAAATTATGATTTACTCGTTTAGTTTTTCTGTCAGGAAATCTTGTTATTTTAACTCGGTATTGTTTTACTAAAGTAAGTAAGGGGCAATTAAATCTTAATTTGCAAGTCGCGCATTTTTCAACGTGTTCAGCAAATAACAATTCTAAATTAGTCCGACGTAAGCGTTTAACTTTTGGAGTATCTAAAAATACTTCAAGTCCATTAGTAACAGGAGTAGAACAAGCGGAAGCAATTTGTTTGCGCCCCTCACTTACTATTTCAACCAAACAAAGACGGCAATTTCCTTTAACTGGAAAATCTGGGTGGAAGCATAGAGTCGGAATAAAAATATTATGCCGCCTGGCGGTCTGCAAAACTGTTTCACCGGGCAGATAAACTAATTCCCGATTATTTATCTTAAATACTTGAGTCATTTCTATTTATTTATTTTCTTTAAACTCTTATACAGATTATAAGCATAAACCATAAAATATGGAGAGATGGCTACCCAAATCAAATTAAAGAAAACACTATAAGAAATTCCAGCAGCACTAGTGTCATCCATCCAATCCATAGGCAAGGAAATAATCCGATAAACTATAAAACCAATTAAATAAACAAGAAGTAAGCGACCAAAAACTGGCCAGAAATATCCACGAACCAAATCGTAACTACGTTCTATGGATGTAAAAGGACGAGCGTCCTCTAAAACTAAAATGTAAGACGCAAAACAATAATAAACTCCAAAAATTATAGCCGGAATAATGAAAAGAATTCCCCAAGCTAAAACTAAAACTACGGTTAAGAGTGAGACGCCTAAAAATTTCACAAAATAAGGCTTAGCCTCTTTGAAATTCTCTTTAGCTGAAGTAAAGTTATTTTTAATAAGTAGCAAACTAGCAACACTGGATCTAATACTATAAAGAATCGCAAAATATAAACTAGCAAAGAATGAAAAGAAAGCAATTGCTCCAAAAATAATATTAGTTAGAACTGAAGCTTTTTGCGCTAAACCAGAAACACCATAAGCATAGAACAGAGCAATCAGAACAAACATTGGAATAATACCAATTAAGCCGTAAGCAATAAGTTGAATAAACTTTACAAAATTTTTGGCATAAACCTGCCAAGTTTCATAAATAAGATCGAATGACTTAATAATTTTTTCTTTGTTTTCCATAATGTTAAGTAGCGTTTTTTGTCGCTAGTTTATTTTTATAATATTTTTATAATAACTTGAAAGGGGTAAGGGGATACTTTTTCCATAGGCACAAAAACTGCCTTCTTTTAATAATTCTAGAATATCCCAAAATTCTGGAGAATAAGTTTTTTTAGCTTCAAATAATTCTAGTAAGCGATAAGTTCCCTCACGACAAGGTGTACATTTACCACAACTATTATCTTTAAAAAACTTGAGCCAGCGACCAATCATTTCCTCTTTATTGTGATCAAACCAAGAATAAATTGTAATCGAACCGCTGCCACTAACTAATCTTTTAAGTTGCGTTGAGTTTAAGACTTCTCCACTAACATCGCCGCCAACCTGAACAAAAAATTTATATAATGGCCAGTTACCAGTTAAACGCAGAATATCTTCTATGTTCCAATTATTTGGTAAATGATAAATACCAGGACGAGGCACCTCACCATTTATTGTATAAAATCTTTTAGCATCATAGGTGCCATTTGCAACCAAAGCAACTGAATAAAAAGTTTCGACATTATTTATTAAAGTCGGTAGACCAAAAAGTCCGTGACTTACCGGAAATGGTGGTTTAAGCCGCGGTTCATGACGATGACCTTCAATCACATTTAAAAGTACTGTCTCTTCCCCACACAAATAACTTAAAACTTTAGGCTTAAGAGTCCAATGCCAAAAAACTTTTAGCGATAAAAACTGATGATCGTCTAAAAGTTTATTTATTTTCTTAGCATACAATTTATAATATTCGTGATTTATAAAACAATAAATCCCGGCCAGTTGTTTAAAACCTAAAGCTATTGCACTGGCTTTTACTCCTTCTAAGACTAGATTAGCGTGATGTTCTAAAATATAGGCATCTTTTTTAACACCCGGTTCGCCTTCAGCGGCATTAATAATTATATAATATGACGCCTTTTTATTTTTCGCAACTGAATTTTTAACGGCCCGCCATTTTATTGCTACCGGAAAACTGGCCCCACCTGAGCCTCGTAAATCTGCTTTAATTATTTTAGCAATTAAATTATCACTGGCCATAATTGAATATTATTTAGCTGTCCAACCACCATCAACATAAAGAACTTCACCGGTTACATAGATTGATTCATCACTACCTAAATAAATAGCCGCATTAGCTATATCATCAACGTGTCCAACGTGTCCTAAAGGAGTGCTGCTAACTACTAGATTATTAAAGGCTTCATTTTTTAAAATATCCTGAGTCATTCCAGTGGTAATAAATCCTGGAGCAATCGCATTAACTCTAATTCCAAGCGTTGCTAAATCTAAAGAAGCGGCGTGAGTAAGTTGAACGACGCCACCTTTAGCCGCACAATAACCAATAGCACCAACGAGTCCAACCTTACCCAAGATAGAACTCATATTAATAATACAGCCCTTTGTTCCATTTTCTTTCATAGCATTAGCTGCGGCGCGAATTCCATATAAAACACCAGATAAATTAACTGCAATAACTTTATCCCAGTATTCATCAGTAATATCTAAAGCACCACCTAAACCACCAATGCCAGCATTATTTACCATAACATCAAGTTTGCCAAATTTATCAATGGCCGCCTTTACTAAAGCATTAACTTCCGCGCTTTTAGCAACATCGCATTTAACATAAAGAGCATTTTCATGATCAACTTCAAATGTTTCAGCAATATCAGCATAGACCACTTTAGCCCCTTCGGCTAAATATTTTTCGGCAATGGCTTTTCCAATTCCCGAAGCAGCGCCAGTAACAACAGCGACCTTATCTTGCATTCTCATATAATTAAATTTTAATTATTTAATAAACTTTTTTATGTAA
>Ga0172379_10003634_pt1 | contig 24178 bp, 14 predicted proteins | sample GrowelOW334metaG_FD_119756 | JGI IMG/M metagenome (GOLD analysis project Ga0172379, IMG submission 119756) | Groundwater microbial communities from an aquifer near a municipal landfill in Southern Ontario, Canada - Groundwater well OW334 metaG | ecosystem: Environmental > Aquatic > Deep...
AATTGCTTGGGGAGTTGTCGGTTCGATGATGGCCTGTTACGATTCAGCTTTAGAATATGCTAAAAGTAGAAAACAATTTTCTAAACCAATTGCCGCTTATCAATTGACACAAATGAAGTTAGTGCAAATGCTAACAGAAATTACTAAGGCACAATTATTAAATGTTCAACTTGGAAGATTAAAAGACAATGGAAAATTAAGGTTCCAGCAAGTTTCCTTAGCAAAAAGGAACAATTGTGAGATTGCATTGAATATTGCAAGAAATGCAAGGGAAATTTTGGGAGCAAATGGTATTTTAGAGGAATACCCTGTTATGCGGCATGCTGCCAATTTAGAATCCGTAAAAACTTATGAAGGAACTCATGAAATGCATACATTGATTATTGGCGAAGATATAACAGGATTTGCTGCTTTTGATAACTAATTTTTACTTTTATATGGTAAAAATTAGTTAATTTTTAATTACAACCAATGTAATAATTATTTGAATTTTATTTTTCTGAAAATTAAAAAAACTATGAAAGTTTGAAATGAAGCATCAAAAAATCATTTATGAAGGACTAACTTTTGATGACGTATTATTACAACCTAGAAAGTCATCAGTTCTTCCTCGTGATGTCGATATAAAAACAAAACTTACAAAAGAAATTTCAATCAGCATTCCATTTCTTTCCGCAGCAATGGATACCGTTACCGAATCAAATATGGCAATCGCTTTAGCACGAGAGGGAGGCCTCGGGATCATTCATAAAAATATGAGTATTGAAGCGCAGGCTGAAGAAGTTGACCAAGTCAAACGCTCTGAAAGTGGAATGATCAGAAATCCTGTTACCGTAAATCCTGACCAACCTATTTTTGATGCACTTCAACTTATGAAAAAATATAGAATTAGCGGTATTCCTGTAATAGATAATACAAATACATTTGTTGGTATTTTGACTAACCGTGATCTAAGATTTTCCCCTAATCCAAGACTTAAAATAAAAGAACTGATGACTAAAGAAAACTTGATCACTGCTCCGGTGGGGACAGACTTCACCAATGCAGAAAAACTGCTCCAGCAATACAAAATTGAAAAACTTCCCGTTGTTGATAAAAATGGGAAACTAAAAGGATTAATTACTTATAAAGATATTCTTAAGAAGAAACAACATCCATTTGCAAGTAAAGATAAACTTGGGAGGTTACAAGTTGGTGGAGCAGTTGGGGTCACCAGCGATACTTTTGAACGTGTCGAGGCATTAATAGCTTCATCCGTCGATGTAATTGTTATTGATACAGCACATGGACAATCAAAGGGTGTACTTAATCTTGTCAAAGAGTTTAAAAAAAAATTCAGAGATACGCAATTAATTGTTGGAAATATAGCTACTTCCAGTGCGGCTCTTGAATTATATTCTCTTGGCGTAGATGCAGTTAAAGTTGGAATTGGTCCCGGTTCAATTTGTACAACGAGAGTAGTGACAGGAGTTGGCGTCCCTCAAGTTAGCGCAATTATGGATGTAGCTAGAGCATTGAAAGGAAAGAACTTACCCATCATTGCTGACGGGGGAATAAAATATACTGGAGATGCTGTTAAAGCTATTGCAGCCGGAGCAGATTCTGTTATGATAGGAAGTTTATTTGCTGGTGTAGAAGAAAGTCCGGGAGAGAAAATTCTTTTAGAAGGAAGAAGCTTTAAATCTTATCGCGGAATGGGTTCACTAGGTGCTATGCAATATGGTAGTAAAGACAGATATTTTCAAGATATGGAAGATGATGTTAAAAAATTAGTTCCTGAGGGAGTAGAAGGAAGAGTTCCTTATAAAGGGCAACTTTCAGATACTATCTTACAATTCATCGGCGGTTTAAGAGCTGCTATGGGGTATTGCGGAGTAAAGAATATTAAAGAATTAAAAGAGAAAACACAGTTTATTAAAATGACCTCTGCAGGTTTTAGAGAAAGCCATGCACATGATGTTATTATAACTAAAGAATCTCCGAATTACCACAGGTAATTATTCATCAATTATTTAGGTTTATGAGTCCATTATGTTCAAAGTACTTGTTATAGCATATTATTTTCCCCCTATGGGACTTAGCGGAGTTCAAAGGATACTTAAGTTTGTTAAATATCTTCCGCAAAACAATTGGCAGCCTACGATATTAACTTCTGCGGAAACCGGATACTTTGCCCATGATCCCGAGTTGTTAAAAGAGGTTGATCAAAGTGTACAAATTATTCGTGTAAAAGGGAATGAATTAAATGCTAAGCTAAGTTCATTGGGAACTATTAAAATGCCTAGAGAAAAGACGAGAAAATTGATTAACAGAATAAATCAATTCTTATATATCCCAGATAATAAAGTTTCGTGGGCAAAAAAAGCTATTTTTGAAGCTCGAAAACTTTTAATGAATGAACAATTTGATTTAATATTTGTAACTGCTCCTCCTTTTTCTGCTTTTCAGATAGGGGCTCAATTAAAAAAAGAATTTAAAATTCCCCTTGCTATAGATTATAGAGACTTGTGGTATGGGTATCAATTTTCGAAATATCTTACGCCATACCATGCTTATAAGCATAAAAAATTAGAATATGGTGTGTTAAAGGAAGCGGATAAAATATTTGTTACGAATAGAAGAATCAAAGAATATCAAATGGAAACGTATAAATTTCTTGATTCTAATGATATAGTAATTGTTCCCCACGGATATGATCCCACTGATTTTGAAGTTGCTCCAGTAATCAAAAAGAAAAACAATAAAATGATTTTGACCTATACGGGATCATTTTATGAATTTATTACACCCAAGTATTTATTGAAAGCGTTTGCTTTATTAAAAAAAGAAAAAAGAGAAATAACAGATAACATAGATCTCTATTTTGTAGGTGCTCAAACGAAAGAACTTCGTAAATTAACGGTAAAATATGGTTTAGAAGACAGTGTAAAAGAATTTGGATATTTAACTCATATAGAATCAGTTGCAAAAATTAAATCGAGTGATGTATTGTGGTTAATGGTTGGAAATGGAAAAAATGGTGATACAATCTCAAGCGGAAAATTATTTGAGTATTTTGGTTCTAGAAAACCAATATTAGCTTGTTTGCCAGATGGATCATTGAAATCTTATGCTATGCAGTATGGAGCAACTTATCACGTTGATCCTGAAAATGTTGAAAATATTAAAGGACTCTTATTAAAGATTTATGACGATTATAAAACAAAGTCTTTCCCGATTCCAAATGAAGAATTTATTGAAAAATTTCGCCGTGATTTTTTAACGGAGCAGTTAGCAAAAGAATTACAATTTATGGTCAAAAATAATTGATGAATGTTTTAATATTAGGAGGTGGAGGAAGGGAACATGCTTTAGCATTAAAAGTCAAAGAATCTCCCCAATGTAATAAACTATTCATTTCTCCCGGTAATGGAGGAACGCCTAACTATGCTGAAAACGTTTCTTTGACTACTAATGAAGACTTACTTGAGTTTTGTAAAAAGGAAGAAATCACACTTGTTATTGTAGGACCGGAAAAATACTTGGTTGACGGAACAGTAGATTTTCTTCGGAGCGGGGGAGTTACTGTCTTTGGTCCCGGAAAAGATTCGGCAAACATTGAAGCTGATAAACTTTTTGCCAAGGAGTTAATGGTCAATAATAATGTACCAACAGGCATTTATAAGGAATTTACCACTACATCTTCTAAAGAAGATATTTATCTTTATCTAAAGAAACAAAGATACCCTATTGTTATTAAAGCAAATGGATTAGCTGCCGGTAAAGGAGTAGCTATTTGCAGAAATATTTACGATGCGTTAGATGCGGTTCTTTTGAATTTTGACCAGAAAGCTTTTGGTGAAGCAAGTAATAAAATTTTAGTTGAGGAATTTCTTACTGGTGAAGAAGCATCTCTTTTTGTAGTTTCTGATGGAGAAGATTATTTATGTCTTCCTACTGCTCAAGATCATAAAAGAATCGGGAACAATGATACCGGGAAAAACACTGGGGGAATGGGGGCTTACGCTCCGGCTTTTGTCGTCTCCGATGAACTCTTAAAAATTATTGAAGACAAGATTGTTAAACCGACTCTTTTGGGTTTGAAGCAGTTGGGAACTCCTTTTATCGGATGTTTGTTTTGTGGATTAATATTAACGAAAGATGGGCCGAAGGTTATTGAATTTAATGCCAGATTCGGAGATCCGGAAACCCAAGTTGTTGTGAATGTAATTGAAGGTGATTTCCTTGAATTACTTTATTCTGCGGCAAAAGGGAAAATTAATAAGAATGCGATTTCTTATAACGGTGGAGTTTCCGTATGTATTGTTACCGCTTCCAATGGTTACCCGGATGACTATGAGACTAATTTTGAAATATCTGGTTTAGACAGAATTGATGATTCAATAGCAAAAGTGTATCATGCAGGAACTGTTTTAAAAGAAGGAAAACTCTTAACTAACGGGGGAAGAGTTCTGGGAGTAACTTCCTTTGTAAAAGAGAAGAATTTTGATGAAGCAGTTAAACTCGCTTATAAAGCTGTTTCAAAAATTTCTTATGATAACATTTATTATAGAACGGATATCGGGAAAAGAGCTTTGAATTTGTGATTGGTTTTCTTGAGAGTTGTGCAAGATTTTTGTAGATATTATTAATACAATAAATAATGTTTAGAAAGGATCAATTTGAATAAACCGCTTTTAAGCAAACTGGAATTGCTTACCAACTTACATGGAGACACTAAACAGTTGTGGGGGAAAATGTCTGCTCAACATATGATAGAGCACTTAATCCTGACCGTAAGAATAAGCAACGGTAAATTAAAGATTGAATGTTTTAATCCGCCTGAAAAAATCCCAATGCTAAAAAGATTTTTAATGAGTGGGAGACCTCTCCCTAAAGGATTTATTAATCCTCTCATAGGTGAAGGTCTGATACCTTTTGAATATGAAAATCTTGAAGAAGCGAAATTAGCTCTAGAGAAAGAATTACAAAATTATTACAAATACTTTGAAGACCACCCCGATGCTTCTTTAGTTAATCCCACTTTTGGTGAACTCAATAAAAATGAATGGGATGTTTTCCATGAGAAACATTTTACACATCATTTCGGACAGTTTGGGATAATCCAATAAAAAAATATTGTCTTCGTAAGTGTTAAATGATATCCGCTTTCTATTTGATATCAGGTATCTGTTACTTGATGTAAGTTGTTTAGGATTAGAAGAAATATTTTTGAAAACTAATAAATTAGATTTGTTTAATCCAGAAGATTATTAATGCGAACTGAGAACCTATGCGTACCACAAACTTTTACCATTCAATTTATTAAATGACTAATTATCTCAAAAAATATAGCAGCAGTACTTTCTCCTCGCTCAAGATAAGAAACTATCGATTGTACTTTATTGGGCAAAGTATTTCATTATCCGGAACATGGATGCAGACTATCGGTCAAGCATGGCTTGTATTAAAGCTAACAAACTCCGGCACTGCACTTGGACTGGTAACCGCTCTTCAATTTTTACCGGTACTATTTTTAGGAGCTATGGGAGGTGTAATTGCTGATCGATTATCAAAAAGGAAAATACTTTTCTTTACACAAACAGCCTCCGGTATTCTTGCTTTAATTCTAGGAATCCTTGTAGCAACAAATGTAGTTCAATTGTGGATGATTTATATTCTTGCAGCTTCACTTGGATTTATAAACGCAATTGATAACCCTACACGCCGGACTTTTATTCTTGAAATGGTTGGAAACAAAGAACTAAGAAATGCAATTACTTTATTTTCAACAGTGTTTAATTTAAGCCGGGTAATTGGACCAGCAATTGCGGGAGGAATAATTGCGGGCTTCGGACTCGCATCTTGTTTTTTGATAAATGCCGCTTCATATCTTGCAGTGTTAGTCTGTTTATTCTTAATGCGCAAAAAGGAACTGTATGTTGTTGAACCCGTTAAGAGAGCCAAAGGGCAGCTTCGTGAAGGAATAAAATATGTTTATAACACTCCGCTTTTACGAAATGTCTTGTTGATGATGGCGATTATCGGAACACTGACTTATGAATTTCAAGTTAACTTACCACTAATTGCTAAATTTACTTTTAAGGGAGGTGCTGAATATTTTGCTTTTCTAAATTCTGCTATGGGTATTGGAGCTGTGATTGGTGGATTAGCAACTGCAAGCCGTAAGAGAACAACGGCACGCGGTTTAATTAAAACTGCATTTGGTTTTGGCGCTGCTATTGTAATTGCTTCACTTTCTCCGAGTTTTCATTTTGCTCTGTTTGCAATGTTTCTTGTTGGAATATTTTCAATCATGTTTACTTCGCAAGGTGATACAATTCTTCAACTTGAAAGCGCACCGAATATGCGAAGCAGGGTAGTAGCTTTGTGGTCTGTTGCATTCTTAGGTTCAACACCTATTGGCGGACCGATAATCGGATTGATTGGTGAGTACGCAAGTCCCCGTTGGAGTTTAGCCACCAGTGGTATTGCTGCAATAATCGCCGGTATATTTGGTTTAATTACTTTATGGAATTATTCTTCTAAAAAGAGTTCAGAACAAATACCGCAGCCCGCACCGGTTATTGAACAGGATAAAGAACCTTAAGAAGCGAGTTGAGACACAGGAAAACTGGAAAGAGTGGGTTGTGATTTGCTTTTAATTTACTAACACTACCTGGCTTACTACTCTTTTTGAGCAAAGTGAATTTGATGAACATTTAAAAATTAATTTTCTTCAACCTGCTTTTCTATACATCGGCATTTGGCTCCATGTTTTCCCTTGAAGTAATCTTCCAGCTTTCTTTTTATGTACGCCGCCCCATTGTTTGAAGAAGAATGGAACATTCTGCTCAATACATTTATCTTTTATATCTATTACCCATTCTTCTTTTAACGGTCTTGCACCAGGACCCGATTCTCCGCCGACTATTACCCAATCGATATTAGTTAAATCCAATTTGTTTATTGAACCGATCAATGGTTCAACAGAAAGGAATTTAGTTTTTGCTTCTGTGTTTCTTAAATGGTCAATGCGATAAGTATAATCATCATTTTCCATGCTAACACCCATCCAGATGTTTTCTGTCCAGTTAAGTTTGGAATTATATTTTAACAGAATATCCGACCTTTTTGTTAAGACTTGAAATTTATGCCAGTATGCTTTGTTCATCACTTCAAATATTCTTTGGATAAATGCAAATGGAACATTTTTATGAAAAAGATCGCTCATTGAGTTTACAAAAATAGTTTGAGGTTTTTTCCAGGTTAAAGGTAATTCTACAACATGATCTTGTAAGGTTAACTTAAAACCGTTTTCATAATTTGGAGAACCCATTGCTTTAAGTCTTTTTGCCATTCTTTCTGCATAACAAAACTTACAACCGGGACTAATTTTGGTGCAACCTGTAATTGGGTTCCAGGTTGATTCTGTCCATTCTATTTTTGAGTATTTCATTTTCTTTTCTTTTCAATTATTTGCTTAGCTATTTTTAATGCAGTTGGATTATTAGATGCAAATACAAAATGATATATAGGAACATTTCTTGAATTATACAATTTTAGCGGAACATCCGAAACATACTTCAAAATACTTCTTAGTCTGGAAATATAAAGATCAGCAATTTTAGATATAGAATCACTTGCCTTAACTGTGATATCCACAGACCCAAATAATGTATCAACACTATTATGCTCATAAAATTGCAGTTGAATTTCTTCTTTATTTAATCCGAAGTAAGATTCAAGTTTATTAGCAAATAACAGCTTCCCTTTTTTGTCTAAAAATCTATTAATAATTACACCCGAAGGAATTAGTATCCAAAGGTCAACCCTTTTGTCTTTAAATTTTTCAATGCTTTCCCAGTCAATCTGCATTCCGAACGGGTCCAATAAAACTAATGCAGCATCCTTTGATGTCAATGCTTCTGAAAACTTTGCAAGCTGATTATTTACATTATCTGAAATAAAATTACAACTATTCAAAAGTAAGTCTTCTTCCAAAAGCTTTTGTTTTAAATTAGAAATGGCAGTTTTATCGTTATCAACAAAAAAGTAATGATCAAATTTTTGCAGTAGCCTAAGAACTCTTTCCACTGAGCCTTTATATACATCTAATTCTTCCTCCATCAAATAGTCCGTAAATAGATTGTTGTCAGTTGGTAAAGTTGTTGAATTTCTTTTCCCGCTACCAGCAAAACCATCAAAATAAATTGTAGTTGGCCAACCATTATATTTATGTTTTTGAGCATTCATTATATTTAAATAAGCACTAACATAATTTTCAAATGCATCTAATTTCAATTCAGTCCAACTACCACCCCAACTACTTCGCGGTTCATTTACCTGGCTCATTATAATTCCCTTTGTTATGTCTTAAATATGATAACTATTACCATCTTAGAAATAATTTTTAATGGGTTGTGTGCAGTACCAACCTTTTCTTCAATTACGGAAATTACTTTTTTATGTATCATTTACTTAGAAATTAGTTTCATTACAAATTTTGATAAATCCGGTACTGTGTCATTTACAGTGTATGTCTTAACTGAATCAAGAAAAGCAGTATTAGAGTTATCACAAATTATTGTGTTTTCATTTTTGTAGTACAAAGCTAAAACAAATAACTCTTTCTGAGCTTTGAAATAATGAGAATCTGCATTCTTAACTAGTGTAGAAAATCCCTTCGCAGAAGGAGCTTCATTCTTTGTTATAAATGCTATATAATAATCATAAGTAAGATTTGATAAGTCCTGATTGAAATAATCCAAAGATAAGTCCCCTGCCAAACGATTATTTTCTGATCCAAGGTCGCTTAGATAATCTTGGTTTAACCTATTTTGAATGTTAGACGAACATGTGCAGCCAGATATTAGAATAGCCGCGAGGATACCAATTATGAATTTCATGTTAGACTCCACAATGTAGGGGTTAAATCTAAATTATTATTTGAAGCCAAGTTTCTTCCTGTGTCTAAATCAATTGGGGGAATATCACTCTCGGTTAATTCACCCTTGTTGTTATAAACATAATCATAGCATTTGTCGGCTAATGGAATAATAATCTTGTAAAATTGTGGCAAGCAGTCATCAAAAAAATGTATCTGATCTTTACGAAGAAAATTATACTCTCTGTCTGTGGGTTTTTCCAAAACTAAAATATCTTTGTACTTTTCACGTAGATCGTTGTAATCAGAAAAAAGAAAATCATTAATGAATCCAACTATCTTATAGATTTTGGGATGCTCTCCTTCGGCAACACCAAACATTCTATGAAGACCATTAACCCAACCATTGATTAAAGCGGGTTCGTAATTTTGTTGATAGACTTCAGCTATTAATTTGCTAAATAATTGTAAAACTTTTCCAACCTCCGGATAAAAATTATTATCAAAATTAATAAGCTCACCATAAATTTTTGAGTTGTTTAAATTTATTGGATTGTTACTTGTGAGGGTCAGATGATGGAGTAACAAAACATCCAACTGCATTTCTAAAACTCTGTGTGCTGTTTGATTTTCTTTGTAATTACCTACTTTATCCCGAACAAACGGATGGATGATACCATCGGCAACAATATGAGAAGCAAAACCTAAGAAAAACGAGAACATAAATCGCTTTTCTCTTGCTGTTAAGGAAATTGAATTGGTTTTGATTTCTTGAAATGCTCTCAATATCAATTCATTCGTTTTTTCGTAGTGAAATTTATCTGCAAGTTCACTTTGTGTTTTAAAAAACAAATCATCGTCAGCAATACTTGCATAAGGAAGATCAGGACCAACCGCTCCAACTTGCAAAAAGTCCCTTCCTGACTGTAAAAGTTTCTTTAATTTCCCCTCAGGCAAAATGCTCTGTAAATTTTTCATCAGTAAAATATGAGTTATACCACTAGCCATAAACATCTCTCTCTTTTAGTATGTATTACTGAATTATTTTAAATTCACCCCGTTGATTACGTTCAAGTAATTTGTTTTGATTCCCATGTAACTTCTAATTGAAAAACTATTTATCAGTAATAGTTTTTATTCGTTCAATAATCGTTTCAATTTCAATTTCATTTTACCTCACTAAAATTAGCTAATTATTATAAAACTTCAATCGCTCTAAATGATGAGATTCTTAACTTTCATAAATAGGATATTTCCCCGCATATAAAGTATTAACTAACACTACATACCTTATTTGAATTTTATTTAGAACTCATTTGAGTTAAAGGAATTTTATGTTCTTTCTGTAATACCTTTTTCTTTTTATATTTGGCAGGGAAGAATATCCTCTTTAATAATTGGCAGGCTATGGATAAAGAAAAAACAGAGATCATCAAATCGTATTTATCAAAAGTAAAGTCCGCAAATAAAGAACTGACTAAAAAAGAAGCGTTCAAAGACTTACTTAACCGGCTTTACGGCAATGATAAAGAGATTGAGAAAATTATAGACCTAATAACTCTCGGCGCTGAAAAATCAATTCTTTCTATTCCACGAAAAGACAAACTACATAAGGGGAGTGCCGATACCCTCTATAATAAAATTATTATTGAGTTTGAAAACGAACTTAAAACCACCCTTAACCATGCAAAGGAACAGCTTGCCGGGTATTTGTTGGGGCAGTTTAATTCCGGTGAAGGTTATAATTTTATTCTTATTGCTTCCGACTGCATTAACTGGAAAGTATTTGCACCTGATGTTTCATGCATTGAAAATCTGCACATGTTAAAGGAAGATGAGCTAAAACTAAATGAAATTAAAAGCGCATCATTTACATTAACCGAACATAATACCGAAGAATTTTATTACTGGATTGATCGCTTTCTTTTTAAAGAAGAAAAACTAAGAGCTACACTTAAACGAATTGAAGAAGCTTTCGGTTACCAGAGCAGTGTGTTTATAGAATCCTTCCGCAAATTGTCCAACCATTTTAAGGATGTTAAGAAATATGGTGAAGTGCAAATATCGTTTGAGCAATGGAGCAAATTTCTTAGCATCGCTTACGGCTCTTTTGATGCGAGTGAAAGTAATTTTCTTATTCATACTTATTTAAGTGTTTTTGCTAAAATGCTTGCTTATGCAGTTGTTTCAAACGATGATTATATTGATGATGAAGAACTAAAAGGAATAATCGACGGCAGCATCTTCCATAAATATAATATCCGCAATTTTGTTGACGATGATTTCTTTCATTGGGTTAAAAGCGAGCGAAACTTTAAAGCGTTGAAGAAGATATTCCGTTTAATTGCGCAGGAAATTTCAACATTCGATTTCCATGAAATTGACGAAGATATTCTTAAAGGAGTTTATCAAGAATTAATTGATTTAGACACGCGCCATGCACTCGGTGAGTATTACACACCAGATTGGTTGTGCGAAAGAGTTGTACAAGAATTTCAATTTAAAGAAGGAGATAGAATTTTAGACCCCGCATGCGGAAGCGGTTCATTTTTAATTGCAGCGGTTCACCGGTTTAGAAAACTAAATCCGCAAATTACGGTTGATGAATTAAATTCGAGTATTTACGGCATTGATATTCACCCTCTTTCCGTTCAGATTGCAAAAACAAATATGCTGCTTGCTTTAGGTAAGGGAATTGTAAATGCCAAATCTCCCGTGCATATAAATGTAATACTTGCCAACACGTTACTTGCGCCCGACGGTGTTGAAGATCTCTTCGGTAAATCTTTTAAGATGACGATTGATAAAGAAACCCTTGAACTAAGTTCACAGATTTTAGAAGATGTTAAAATATTTGATGAAGCGCTGGAAGCTTGTGATGAACTTGCAGAGCAAACGTATAACGGTAAAAAAATTACTGAAGATACGTTTGAGAATATTTTAAGAAAACAAATCTCTGGCGGAGGATTGAACAAACAAGTGCTTAACAGTTTTTATAAAATTTATTTAAGTCTGCGCACAGTTAAAGAAAAGGGGAGAGACAGTATCTGGAAATTTATTGTGCAGAATCTTTACAAACCCTATTTCCTATCTAAAAAGTTTGATTATGTTGTCGGCAACCCGCCCTGGTTTACTTTTAATTCCATCAAGAACGAAGAATATCAAAATATATTGGTTAGACTCGCAAACCAGTATGAAGTTAAACCTTTAAAAGCAGCAAACATGCCTCAAATGGAAATTGCTGCAATCTTTCTTGCATATTGTACAAATTATTTTTTGAAAGAAAACGGAAACCTTGCTTTTGTTTTACCTCGTAGTTTCTTTAGCGCAGATCACCATGATAATACGCGTAGTGGAAAGGTTTTGGGAATGAAGTTAAAACAAATTTGGGATTTGGTTAAGGTAGAACCACTATTCCGCATCCCAACCGGAGTTTTGTTTACTGAAAGAACTGAAGGGAAAAGAAGTATTCCCGTAAAAGGATTAAAAGGTAATATTTTCGAAGGCAAGTTGCCAGCACACAATTGTAAATATGAAATTGCTAAAGAAAGTTTAGCAGAAACAGAAAAGACTTGGTATTACGTCAAACAAGGAAGTTCCACTGCATTATCTACACGGAAATACAAAAACCAGAATATTGCAAATCCATATAAAGATTTGTTTAAGAATGGCGCTACGGTTTATCCACGTCCGTTTTATTTTGTAGAATTAAATCAAGAAAAACCGGTTGATTGGAATAATAGGATAATCAATGTTAAAACAGCAGAGAGCATTAAACCAGATTCAAAACCCCCTTGGAAGGGATTAGAATTTAGTGGGAAAATAGAATCTAAATTTTTATTTCATATAGTAATTGGGAAAAATGTTCTCCCCTTTATGTTAAATCTTTCAGACTTTGTTGTTTTACCAATACTTGTTGAACAAAACATTGATGGAAAAAGAAAAATATATTTAAATAACTCTGAAGAACTGTTGAATTTGGGTTATCTAAATGCTTCAAGATGGTTTAAGAATGTTAAAAACATTTGGGTTCTTAATAGAACTGAAAAAAATGAAAATACAACTTTTGAAGAATATTTAAACTGGCAGAATAAATTAGTTGAACATGATATGACATCTCCCTTTCTTTTAATTTACAATGGAAGGGGTACTGATACTTGTGCATCGGTCGTTGAAAGATCTGAGTACGATTTGGAAATCATTATTGATAATGCAATGTATTGGGTTGGTCTTAATAGTAAACAAGAGGCACAATATTTAGCTGCTATTCTAAATTCATCTCATCCAAATGAACTAATGAAAGATTTTCAATCATCTGGTTTATTTGGAGCAAGGAACATCCACAAAAAAATTCTTGATGTTTATTTTCCACAGTTTAATGAAAAAGATGAAACACATTTACGCTTAGCAGAGTTAAGCAAAACAGCGCATGATAAAGCAATGCAATACTTAAAAGACAATGCACCACAACAAAAACTGACAGCAACACGTCTTGGTAAAATACGCGTAGATATTAAAAAGCACCTTGCAGCAGAGATGAAGGAGATAGATAGGTTGGTGAAGAAGGTGATAGTATAAAAAGGATTTGTAGGCTTAAAGAATTTGCATGAAAACTTTTACAACTAGCAAAAACAGAAAGGAAATTGGTTATGCCAATTAGAGGCGGACAAGCTGGTATTTCTGGATATGATTACCAATTATGGTTTACTGCATATCAATTTTGCGAAACTTTGAGTAATGAGAAATTAGTTATAAATCCAGAAGCTGTGACAATTAACGAACCAATCTTTAGTAGCGAAGGAAGTTTTGTTAAAACGATTACAAAAACCAACTATATTAATGATGTTGTAGTTTACGATAACAAAATACCAACCGTTTATAATATCAAATATATGGCACCTGAAGATACTTCATGGACGGTAAATAAACTTGTAGGCAATGGTGTAATTAACGACATATTGAGGCAATTACAGAAGTATCCCCAAGGGAAAATAATATTTGTAAGTCAAAGTCCCTGCAATTTATTGAGCGAAATATTTAAGCGTGCAAGAAATGTAAAAACGGCAAGAGAATTATTTTTAAGATTAAACAATAAACAACAAAAAGAGTGGAAAACTTTAAAAACTAAAACTCATTTATCTGACAGTAAATTAATTGCGATTTCAAAAAGTGTAGAATACAAAAGAGGATTCGAGGAATCGGACTATATTGGTATAATTAAAACTAAAGTTATCAATAGGTTTAACAATGCTGAATTCATACCAAATTTACTCCATATTCTGGCAACAGACTCGGCAAAAGAAGGTAAGTACATTGACAGAAACCAGGTTATAAAATGGTTTGAAATAAATAATATCAGAGAGATGAGTCTCCTAAAGTCTGAAAATCTAATTGAAGACTCAAAAAAGATTTCAGCATCTCTAAAAAACTGGGTAAATATATTTGGAAATATAAAATCATCGCATTTAAAGAGAAAAGAAGTTGACAAAATATTTAACTGGATAATCTCTCCCATACCGATAGAAAAAAGACCAGTAATTATTATAACCGGCAAAGCCGGTTGTGGTAAATCCGTAATAATGCGAGATTTAATTGAAGAGTTAGATAAAGCAAATATTATAACTATTGCTCTAAAATTAGATTTATATGATGTAAGTAGTTATTCTGAATTGGTACAAAAACTAAATGTGAAAGAAGACTTTGAAAAACAAATTAATTCATTAGCTAATAATGGTAAGCTGGTTCTGATATTTGATCAGTTGGATAGTCTTTCATTAACACTTTCTAAAAATCGAAAATCAATCTTATTTTATACAGATTTAATAAATAGACTATCATCCATACCAAATATTCGCGTAATTTTAACTTGCCGCATATATGATTTGCACTACGATTCATCACTTAAAGCATTTGAAAAAGAAACCATAATTGAAGTTGGAGAACTGAACTCCAATGAGGTGAATGATGTAATTAAGTGTTTTGATTTAACACTTGATATATTACCTCATAAAATCGGAAAGCTTTTATTAAATCCGCAACATCTAAATATCTTCTGTGATATTTATGATAAATATTTAAAACTTGAAGAAATTAGAACAATTCAGGATTTATATAATGAATTATGGCAAAAAAAAATATTAGATGCCCCAACTGATATAACTAATCTAAAAATAATGCTGGCTGAGATTGTACACGAAATGGCCAGTGAACAAAAATTGAATATTAACAAATTGAATTATATAGATAGATATTCAAAAGAAATGAAATATTTATTAAGTGAGAATATTTTATTTGAAAATAAAAATATAATCCAATTTTTTCATCAAACATTTTTTGAATACTGCTTTGCAAGGAATTTCGTAACTGATAAAAAGAACTTGTTTGAGTTTATAGAAAATAATCATCAAGGTTTATTCATCCGTTCGACCGCAAAACATGTTATTAATTATTTAAAGAGTGTAAATACGAAAGAGTATTTGATTGTACTTATGAAATTACTACAATCAAATTCAGTACGATTTCATATAAAACATCTATTGTTTAATATCCTCGGCTCTGAAGATAATCCGATAGAAGAAGAATGGGAGATTATAAAAAACTCAATATTATCGAAAGTAAAAATTAGACCTTACTTTATAGAATCAATAACAAATTTATTTTGGTTTGAAAAGTTAAAAGAGGGTGGTCGTTTATTAAAATATCTAAATTCTGATGATTACAAATTAAGACGAAGTTGTGAAATATTATTTTATAATATGAGAAGCATTGATCCAAAGCAAATATTAAAGTATTTGTTAGAATCTCAAGATTTCAAAGACAAAATTAGTTTTACTGAACAAATATTAGTTTGGCTAGAGGATTGGGATAATAAAGAATCAATTGAATTATTTTATACAATTAAAGATAAATATAAGGACGGGAATTCTAATACTGATCTTGGCATAATCTTAGGGAATGCAATTGGTTTTCATAAAGAAAGTGTTGCAAAATACTTATCAGAGTATCTCAAAAGACGATTTCATAACATTGATGCGTCAAATATTTCGGCAAAAGATAATTTCTATGGTTACGATATAGAAGAGGTTTTTGAAAAATTATATACAATAGATTCTTTATTATTCTTTAAAACAGTATTGCCCATAGCAAAAGATTTAATCTATCGATCAGGATTTGAATATAAAACAGTTTATTTGGTGGATGCTGCTTTCTATCAATACGAACAATTTGAAACCCTATATCCGTATTATAAATTATTGGTTCATCTGAACGAATATTCAATAAACATAGCAATAAATGAACTGGAGATATTTAATGATTTGATACTTCCATTAAGGGCGGAAAAATCATTAACACTAATTGGTATTTTAATTTCTGGTTTAATGGAAAACATAAAAAATTATTCGGAAACAGCTTATGAACTTCTGTCTGATAGGGATCTTCTTGAGGATAGTCAATATGATCTTGGGGTTGAATACAAAGTATTGAAGTTATTAAATATCTCATATTCATTTTTCAATTATGCTCAAAAAACTATGCTGAATGAGATCATACTGAAAATTGCTAGTGCTAAATTAAAGAAAGATGAAAATAGAAAATGGCATGGTGCCTCGGGTTATCGCTTATTAAATTCGATTCCTGAGATAGAAAGAAAACAATTTATAAATGTTCAAAAAAAATTTTTAGAATTACAGAGAAAATTTGGAAATATTAAGTTAGAAAAACTTTCTGAAAATAAATTTAGTGGGACTTTATCTCCTATTCCGGAGAATGCTTACAAGAAAATGTCTCAAGACAATTGGTTACAATCATTTGCTGAGTATGATGAATCAACTGGATGGGGCAAAGGTTATCAGAATAAAAGAGGTTATCATTTTGGTGGTCTAATTGAACATTCTAGAATGTTCGGAGAAACAGTAAAAAATGAACCTGATAAATATTTCCCCTTCATTGAAAAATTGATAAATGAAAAAGTGCCATACAACTATGTAGCTGCTGGTTTACTTGCATTAGTAGATGCAAATTATGATACTATTAAACTAACAGATTTAATCATTAAAATTGTTTTCAGTGATAAATCCTTAAATCTCAAAAAATCTATCATACGGTCAATTGAATATGTCGATAATATTGGTTCACTTGATAAAAGATTACTAGTAGTACTAACTAACTATGCAATAAATGATGCTGATCCGAGTGATGAGGAATGGGAAATATCTTCATTTAAAGAGAGACCCAACTATGGTGGAGATCCTTTAACTGCTGGTATTAATTCAATAAGAGGATCAGCTGTTTTTGCTTTAGTGAAATTAAGAAATGCAATAAATTATCAAGATGATATCTTTGTCACACTTGAGCTAATCACGAAGGATATATCCTTAGCTGTGCAGTGTTCGGCGATTGCTAATTTAAATGTGTTACTAAAATTTGATGAAGAAAGAGTATTTAAGATTTACAAACTGTTTACTACAAATTTAAATGAACACATTTTGCGAAATTCATTGAATTGTCTAAGCTTTTTTTCAAAAAGGAAATTTTCTCTGATTAAGAATGAATTGAGGGCTTGCTCGAAATTAAATGGGGAACATGGCTATCTTAAAGTAAAAAACTTTGTGGGTCAAATATTGCTGTATGTTTACTCTGAAGGCTTAAATGGGAGCAAGAAGTTATTTGATGAATTATATAATAGCTCAGATGATATAAAAGCTGGTTGTATACATTATGCAGCTCGTTTATTAAATAGTCGAAATCAATTGAAAAAGGAAAAAGCCTTAAAAGTATTTGTAAATTCAATTAATTCTAAAAATGAAAGCATTCATACTGAATACTCAAATGCCTTCAGAGAGTTCAAATCTTGTGACTTTAATGATTATTATAAATTCATCTTAACCTATACTAAATATAGAAAATCAAGAAGAAGAGAATTACATTTTATTCTTGAATATTTAATAAAGTGTATGGACATATATCCAGTTCAATGTATACTGTTGTTAAGAAATATTACGGATAATTTAGAAATCTCTGATAAAGAAATAATGATAACAAAAGAACCAATAAACTTATTGATTGGATGTTATAACCGATTTAAAGATTATAGGTTAAAAAATCAATCTATAGAAATAGCAATGGATATTTTTGATAATTTAATGCAATTACCTCGTTTCAGATTTGATGCATCTCGGGTTCTTGAAGAAGCCGATTACAGTTAAAATGTAATTTTATATGTCTTAAATTAATTCTCCTTTTATTTATTGTTTCTTCTCCCGTTTAATTGTTAACTGTTCCCTTATTACCTTAATTTATTACGCCCCTTCAGGGCTTTGATGCTTAAGTAGAATTCTTTTCATAGGGCTTCGCCCTATGTTAGGGGTATGTCGCCCTTTCAGGGCTTAGAAATAGTAAAGTGTTCATAATAATCGTTTTTTCAATAATAAAAAGTACTTCTTTGTCATTTAAAAGTAATTCCTAAAACGGCGCATAGACCGTTGTTAAACCAAGAATAACATTCCCATTTCTATGAACAACACTTCACAAACCGGTAGAAAAACCGCCGTATTTTATAATCCTATAATTAACATCTCATTGCCGTAATTTATTCCCATGTAATAAAACTTTTCCCGCGGAATATTATTACTGAGAATAAAAAAATGAAAATTAAAAATAATAGGAGAGTGCAAGTCTTGTTTCAACTGCTTTATATGCTACCCAACCATGTTCAACGTTATCGGAACTTAAAAAAGTACCATCTTTAGGAATTTGTGTTAAGCAGTAATTGGTGATTGATTTTATACCGAACATTTCATTATTAATTGCAAAGGTATATTCTAACCCGCCGCCAACTAAAAAGAGGAACCGATTCATTTCATTAGTAATTGTACTTTTTATCATAGCTTCGGTATTTAACCCGGGAGCGTACGTCTTACTTGCTAATATATATGAAGGTTCCACATTTAGTATTACCGATGTATTTATTAGTCCTATTCTATATTTTACCTGAAGCGGTACGGAAATTAAATAGTGATCAATTGTAGAAGTTACATTTCCTAAAGCATAAAGATCAATAGTGATTGCTCTACCCAAATCATAAAATCTAAGTCCGCCAGTTGCGGCAATATTACCGTATTTATAAAATTCGCGGTTAAGCGCGATACTTATTTTTGGTCTAATATTTGGTTTGATATCATTTAGAATACCCATATCAAAAGTAAACCAGGATTGATTCAATCCTATTTCAAACTGAAACGATTTTTGTTGAGCGGAAAGAACCAATGAGAAGAACAGAAAGAAAATAAACACGAAGTTTTTCATATAAACACCTTTTCCCTTTGGGTAGAATAATATAGTTATAGAATTGTTAGCTAATTGAAAAACATCAACGGATTTTAATAACCTTTGTTATACAGTATTATCTTTTTTGCAATAAAACCTTTTTGAAGTTGAAAAAGAAGAGAATTAAATATTTACCCTTTTTTATGAGATTTGTCTGAAATGTATTTAGCAAAGAAACAGACCCTTTTATTTCTTGATAATTTTTCTTTATGAAAATTAAATCTGCCTAACGGAATCATCAATGCAATAAATAATACTTGATTCATTCCCCCCCTATTTTTTTTACGACTACAATTTCTTTTCGGTCAAATGGATATTATTACCGCCGGTTGTTGCAAGTTGGTAGAATAAATACTTCAAATTTCAACCCTACAGATTTAGTTTTTGATCGTAAGTTTTGAAAGTTAAAAGATCGTTTTGAAGTTTCGCTAATAACTTTTCAAGCTTTTCTAATAACTTTTTAAGTTTGTCAAGTAGCTTTTATAGTTTGCCAAGTGACTTTTGAAGTTTCGCAGGTAACTTTTATAATCTCGCAAGTAACTTTTCAAACTTCTCAAGTAGCTTTTCAAGTTTGTTGAGTAACATTTAAAGTTTACCAAGTAACTTTTGAAGATTCATAAGTAGCTCCCCAAGTTTGGGTTAAGGGTTTTTAAGCTAAAATTGAACATTCACAAAGTTCTTCTAAAAGTTATTGATTTATTCTGTGAAGCAGGTAATGTGAGAAAAGTTATGAAAAAGTTCTTTCATCAAAATCGGAATAACGAGAAGAAATATCGGTGAATAATGAGAAAATAAATATTTTTAAAAAGCAAGAAGAAAAAAAAATATTTTTTAAAGTGAATTTTTGCTTTGCACATAAATAAAATATTTTTAGTTTGGTATTGAAATTTGGTGCAGGTACCCCTATAGTTATCGAGAAAGCAACAAATACAACTGTTCTTAGAAATAGTGACAATTTGATCAGTCTATTGGGAATTATCAATTTATTCTCTTTAGTTTATAAATAGTTTACCTAATTAATCTATGAGTCTATAAAAAATTTAAAAATTGCATTTCAGAGCAAATATTTTGAATTAAAAGGAGCGCATTTTTTTTGCATCAACCTTTTTAGAGCAAGTCATAGCTATTTATCACTTAAACTGAAAGAAAGGAGAAAAAACAATGCCGATCAAATTAAATAGAACTCATTCTTATTTAACGTCAAAGTTGGACAATTTAGCTGAAGGTATAATAAAACATTCCGTAGAGCCGAATTTTCCGGCAAACGTTAAGGAAGAAGATATTCGCGCTATGCGTTCGGAACTCGATACTCTTCGTATTATGTATAAAGAGTTTAATACCGAGACGAGAATAAAGTACCGTGAATATATGGATCGTTTCGAAGCGTTTAATAAGAAGCATGCACAATTAGCATCTCTTATTTATGCGTCATTCGGAAAGAAGAATCAAGTTCTAGCGGATTTTGGGTTAAAACCTCATAAGGTAAGAACTTCTGTAAAAGTTCCACCTGTTGAAACTACAAAACCCGCATAGAGCTTGCGCATAAGCCAAATGCCCGGAGAGAAATCTTCGGGCGTTTGTATTTTAAAGTGAACTGGAGAGTAAACTTAGATATTTAAATAGAAATATGCAAATCGGTCTAAAAAAGATTTTGAGTCTATGTCAAATATAGTGGCTAGTCATAGTTAAGTTTGCCTGCTACAAAATAAATCATATTGATAAAGTTGTTATTATTTCTAAAACCCCTTGGACTTCTTTTGGTCAATTGTATTTTAGAATTAATGCTTTCTAAAAAACCATAGAGATTTTAGACTCGAAGTAGTTAATAACGCCAATCCAATGACTGTTATAAGTATTAACAAATTTATTAAAGTGAACGATAAAAACATCTTCAACTAAATAGCGCCAATAAGTAAGAAAATAAACAGCTTCCTCGAAGTAAGAAAAGATCCAGGAATCATTAAAGAGTTCTTTAGCCGATATGCTTGTCCAGGTTTAGGAATTAGGCAAAATGCAGAAGTTAAAAGACAGAGTAATATTAAAGAAAATATGATCTGAAGAAAAAAGTAAAGAGTGATAATATAACCGCTCTTTACTTGCCACGTAGCTTTATAAAAAATGGAATAATTTGTTTTGATCTGAATTCGAGATATTTTAATTTTACATAGTTAGTTTTTAGAAGTAACCAAAAACAAAAAAAGGAATACCATGAAAACCTTCACAATTGTACTCGCATTTTTTCTCTCCACTATTTTTTTACAAGCTCAAACCCAACTACAAAGCGGAAGTTTTAACTTCAACTCAAGTGTTCCGGGTTATACACTCGATAAGAACATTGGAGAACGTTCAACTACAATTGAAGTTACCTTCGATAAACCGTTTGATAAAAAACCTAAGGTTGTTTTGAGTACCGTCATGATTGATGCCGAAACCAAATCAAATTTAAGATATAGAGTTGAAGCCTACCCAATTTCTCGAGATGGGTTTATGATTAAACTTACTACATGGGGAGATACGAAAATATTCGGTCTCAATGGAAATTGGTTAGCTCATGCTGATAATCAGTAACATACGATTCACAATTAATTGGTAAGGAAAGAGAATAAAGGTAAAACAATGAGTTTAGATTTTTTTTTCTTCTTTTCGCAATGAATGATGGACGTTTTAAGAAATAATACATATCAATTACATTAAGGTTACTTCTATAAACTAATTATATCAAAATCAAATAATGTAATGATTCATCGGGAAACGGGATTTTAAGATTAATTAAGTAAAGGGGAAAATCGGTTAGCATGATTGACATTCAAACGTTACCTTTTAGGTAAGGCGAACTTCATTTCTCTCACCGAAAGTTTTTCTTAAATGCGGTTCATTAAAAAATTTTCGAAGATTAAATAAAACAACCGGCTAAATAGTCTTTTTGTAGTATAGAGAATAATAAGAAGCAATCTAATCTCTTGCATCCTCAAAATAAACCTGGAACTCTTTTGTAAGCCTTCCTCATGAGACTTTTTATTCGTGAGCGTAATGTTTTCATCCTTTCATTTTTTAGAATCTCCTTTTTTACTCCTCGGAAAATTTAAGAAATTCCTTTTCCATTTGAAGTTTTAAAACCTCCGTTCTAAAATTAAAAAATTTAATTTTTTCATTTATTTCTTGACAACAAGCGAAAAATTATTTAAGTTTCAGGTGCAGTGTAAACGTTTACATTGATATTTCTAAAAAAATGAAGTTTGTACGATTTAATCGAAAAGAAAGATTTTAGTTTCTTTGTTACTAAATAAATCACAACCAACAAAAAAAGGAGAGTTATATGAAACTCGCACTTTACAAGTTCAATTTCTTCGTTTTCGTTTTTCTGCTTTTAACAAGCAGCTATTTAAAAGCCCAAACTGCTGATCCTGCAACCTTACCGGTCTATCCGACTTCCGGTGCAATTACTTTGGATGGTGTTCTTGATGAAGCAGACTGGAGTAAACCTTATCCATATATTCTTTTTGGGAAAAACGCTGTTAACTATGACGGTGTTGGAAGAACCCCAACAGGTGGAGCTGTTGTAAAAGAAACCTATACCGATTCTTCAATAACAAAGGTGAAGTTCCTTCAAAATGGAACCGACCTTTATATTGCACTTCAATCAGATGACAAACAAATTTGTAAATTTGATTGGGAAGGTGACGGTATGTTCTTAGTAATGCAGAACAATACCGGTGGCACAAATGAATATAAGATGTACGTCCGCAAAAATGTTCTAGGTGATTGGGAACTCGGACCAGAAACAAATTCACCCGCCGGCGCTTTTGAAGGTAAATCAGTTGTCAATGGTACTATTTACGATTCAGCTTCAGTTGATAACGGTTATACTGCTGAAATGGTAATTCATTTAGATAAACTTGGTTTTACTTCAGCTCCAGCAACATTAGATTTGCGCATCAATATTTTTGATCCTGATAACTTTAGTGTTCCTGATAATCCATGGGGAGCCAGCGGAAGTTATTACAAACAATGGTGGGGTTCTGAATGGGGTCCAGACAATAGAAAATTAAGTTTAAATAACAGTGCAACCAATGTTGACCCAGCTTCAATAAATGTTTTCCCGACATCAGCCGCTATTACTTTAGATGGTGCGCTTAATGAAGCGGATTGGAGCAAATCATATCCGTATGTAATGTTTAAATATGGTGGAGCTGCAACCGGTGACGCTGTCTCACCAACTTATGGATGGATTGTAAAAGGGAATTATACCGATCAATCAACTACAAATGTTAAATTCCTTCAAAATGGATTAGATCTTTATATTGCTCTTCAATCAGATGACAACCAAATTTGTAAATTTGATTGGGAAGGCGATGGTATGTTCCTGGTAATGCAGAACAATACCGGTGGCACAAATGAATATAAAATGTACGTCCGCAAAAATGTTCTTGGTGATTGGGAACTTGGACCAGAAACAAATTCACCTGCCGGCGCTTTTGAAGGCAAATCAGTTGTCAACGGGACTATTTACGATTCAGCATCAGTTGATAACGGTTACACTGCTGAAATGGTAATTCATTTAGACAAACTTGGTTTTGCTACTGCTCCTTCAGCTTTAGATTTGCGCATCAATATTTTTGATCCTGATAACTTTAGTGTTCCTGATAATCCATGGGGAGCCAGCGGAGTTTATTACAAACAATGGTGGGGTTCCGAATGGGGTCCAACCAACAGACAAATTAAACTAAACAATGTTGTTCCTGTTGAATTAACTTCATTTAGCGCCAACGCAACACAAAGCGGTGTTGAATTGAAATGGTCAACGGCTACCGAAACTAACAATAAAGGTTTTGAAGTTCAAAGAAGTTCCGACAACAAAACTTTTAATTTGATAAGCTTTGTTGATGGTAAAGGTACTACCACCTTAATACAACATTATAATTATGTAGATGCTTCTGCAATTTCCGGTAAATATTTCTATCGATTGCGTCAAGTTGATTTTGACGG
>Ga0172379_10003635_pt1 | contig 24173 bp, 22 predicted proteins | sample GrowelOW334metaG_FD_119756 | JGI IMG/M metagenome (GOLD analysis project Ga0172379, IMG submission 119756) | Groundwater microbial communities from an aquifer near a municipal landfill in Southern Ontario, Canada - Groundwater well OW334 metaG | ecosystem: Environmental > Aquatic > Deep...
ATACCTTTCTGCATATTGGCGACATTCAAAACCAAATCAACTGTCTCGATGCCCATATTGTCCGACTCAAGCCCCTGCCCGGCTCTCTTTTTGACTTCCTCATTAATATTGCCAAAAGTTCCATCCAACATTCCGGCAAAAATGTATTTTGAGCGGGTAAACGAGCCCTTAACCTTATGAGTTACCAAGTGCACCAAGCTTTCCCTTTGTTTAATGGATTCTTCCAGGCTGATATTGAGTTGCGCTAATCTTTCTTTCTGTTCTATCTCTTTTTTGACAGATTTAATGAGGAAATAACCGAAAATTATTGATGCAATAAAAGTGAAGCCGTTCAAAACAAAATTTATTGGTATTTTGATGAAGAAAAACTGTGAGCCGATAAGGATTGCAAGTCCCCATACTAATACCTGGGTGGCAACGAGTTTTATATTAAAAGAATTATATTTAACAACAAGGTATGTAAGAATTCCAATTAAAATTGGCATGGAGAAGAGACCAAATTGTGAATAATTCCATTCTTCTGAAAAACTACTAAAAATGTTTCCAAAGGAAAATGCAAGTAAAAAAAACATAATTCCCATTGTTGAAAGAACTATTTGTTTTCTATTGTTAGGGTTCGGGTTTTTGTAATAAGAACTAAAAGCATAAAACAAAATCCAAAATGCCGAGAATATTTCTACTCCATAAGAGTAATATTTGGCAATAAATCCTTCTTCGGCATCACAGTAATTGATATCGATTCCAATCAAATTGAGGGAAGTAGGCAAAGTAATAACAAGCGGTAACACAATAAAAAACATCAACAATTTTTTATTAAAGTCTAGGTCTTTTTTGTCATTAAACGCATGAACAAAATAAATAGAAAATAAGTATACCAACACTTCAATCAGAATAATTATGGACCAAAAGAATAAGACGCTCGAGGGGTCATTGCTGGCCCATATATATAAATCAAGCAGTGCCCACGAGGAAAATAAAAAAATTACAGTGAAAAACAACTTGGCGGACAATACATTTTTTGCTTTTGAAAAAAGTATTAATCCAAAAACAATAGCAAAAACTATAGAAATACCATGGGAATAATAAAACAAGGGTGGTACATTACTAGAAAAGAAAAGGTATTGAGCTGGTTCCCACGGACATAGTTGCATAATATTTTTTAAGTTATATTTCTAATTTTTTTTCTAAAAATGGTTGAAAAAATCCTTTATATTTTTTCTGTAGACCTTTCTTTTTCCAGTCATCGGGAGTGATTATTTTACGACAATATTTTGAGCCGCATAAGCATTTTTTCATATTACTAGTAATTGATCTTTTACTATTAGAACACATTGCGTAGTCTATAGTTATTTCCTCGCCCTTTTTGATGTTCTTCATAGCTACAATCATGATTTCTCCTCCAAAACCACAAGTTGGATCACAGCTGTGGTTTAAATAATCAGCTTCTTCTAGCTCAGAAATTTTTGAAAGACCAAAATACAAATCATCAGCTATCTGGAAGGGAAAGTGTTTTAATTTTTTAGGAAGAAAATCAAATTGGTTTTTTGTTATAACATAACCACCAAATACAATAACTCGTTCACCTTTTTTTATTTTCCTTTTAGCAACAATACCAAGCCCATGCGGAATCTTTATCCTATGAGCCTTTTTTGTTAACCATGACAAAGAATATTTCATAAAAATTTATTCTACAGGAACTTCTTCTTCACCAAAAATTATATAATCTTTAGCAGTAAAAAAGCGATGATAAGCAAAAAAGATAGAAATAGTTAATAAAATAAGAAAAATAACGAGTAGTACCTTCGAATTTCTGTCCATAATAATATTATAGTTAAAAAGTTAACTTAAGTAAAGAAAGTAACTACCCAGGAGGATAATTCCAATTGCCAAGATTCTTTGAACCAAATGATGCCTTGATATTTTTTCTGTAATGATGTGGGGCAAAAATAATGTTAATGATATTCCTATAATAAAGGTAAATACTGTCTGATAACTATTAATTACAAGAATAAGAGCAACGGGGGCGAACAACGTGGCAAAGTTACTTATTAAATTACCCAGTATATAAAATAATTCATTAAGACCATTTAAAAAAAGAAGTTTTTTGTGGTTGTTTTTTAATAATAACAAAAAATCTCCTCTATATTGTTTTAAAAATAGAAAAAAACATGTTCCAATAATAAAAATGCCAACATGTTGCCAAAAAAGAGAGGTAATAAACGAACCTTGATATATGGTATATTTTTTAAACAAAACATCATTAAAGGCAAAAAATAAAGCAGATAGTGAAATTAAACCAACTGTTTTTATTTTAATTGAAATTTTTTCTCCTTTTTCCAAGTTTAAAGACAATATACTTGCCCCAATTAAAATTATAAGAGATGCCAAAATTTGATTTTGGGTTAGAATTTCCCCCAAAATAAAGAAACCTAAGAAGTAAGCAAAAACAGGAGTTAGTTGGAAAAGTGCCACTATTATAGAAGATTCTTCTGTTTTTAGAGATTGTAAGTAAAAATAAAGACCGAGAGCATTAAAAAAGCCAGGAAGTAAAAAGAGAAAAAGATTTTGAAGACCGGAGTAAAAAAATATCTCGTTATGTTTGAAAATTAAAATCAAGAGGGAAAATAAAACAGAAAATAAAGTGGAAAAGAAAAAAACAGACTCTATTCCTCTTTCCTTGTTATATTTTGAAAGTATAAACTTATCGAAATGGGTATTAATACTCCAAAAAATTGGTGCAAATATAGCAATAAAAAACCAATTCATAGTTTAATTATACCTCAGAATCACTTGATTACTAAATTTATTTATTCTGGCTTATGAGCCCTAACTGCCAAACGGATATTCCCATATCTTTTATATTTTTCATATTGTTCTTTATCAACTGCTTCCGCTTCCGGTGAAATTTTCCAATCTTTTATGGAATCTATTACAAAACCAGCTTCTTGTAAGATTTTTATGTAAACTTCCACTGGCCGAAAATAATTTTGTCCTTTTTCCGGTTCCCCGTTGGGTCCTTTCCATGGAAAAGTTGTTTCGAACCACCCTTCTTTACTGATTCCAGAGCTTGCGGTGATTTTGTCCGGATGGGTAAATACGACAACAAGCACGCCTCCAGGCTTCAAGGCCTTAAATGTATTTTGAGAAACTTCCAACAATCCCTGATTGTCCAGATGTTCGTCTACCATGTGTCTCGTAACAACATCATAAGTATCTGCCGGCAAAGCATCCTTCCTTAAATCTCCCACTTTAAAATGTGCTCCAAGATTTTTTGCTACTGCGATTTTAACTTGTTCCGGACTTATTTCTATGCCATCAATATTTTGAGCAGGAATCCCTTTTTGAATTAAATGTTCAACTACTCTTCCGCTTGCGCTACCTTCATCCAAAACTCTTATATCTTTTCTTCCGTAAAATTTGTCTAAGTATTCGTCTAGGGCTTTTATCCCTCCAAATAACCAAGTTATTAATTGTGGAGCCTCTTTTGCAAACGCTTCCGCATCACGATCATATGTTGCAGCCATATCTCTAGAAACATCCTTTTTTTCGTCCATTTTTATTTGCATTTCTTTTAATAATATTAATTACTTATATAATTTAAATGTTAGCCAATTATACTACCTTTTCTATTTTTTCCCACGGAAGGTTGGGTTTGCCGAAGTGGCCGTAGGTGGCGGTTTGGGAATAGATTGGCTGACGAAGGTCGAGGCGTTCGATGATGGCGAGCGGTTTGAAATCAAAATTTTTGCGGACAATTTCGGACAGATCTTCGCCTTTTTCGTTAATCGCTTCTATCATCAATGGTTCCGCCATGCCAATAGCGTAAGCGACAGAAACCAAAACATCTTTGCCGAAACCGTTCGCCACAAGATTTTTTGCCACAAAGCGCGCCATATAAGCGCCGGAACGATCAACTTTTGTCGCGTCTTTGCCGGAAAAACAACCGCCGCCGTGCGGAATGATTCCGCCGTAAGTGTCTACCATGATTTTTCTTCCGGTTAATCCGGTATCCGTCTCAAAACCGCCTTGGGTAAACTGTCCGGTCGGGTTTACTAAAATTTTGACCGTTTTTTGTTCTTCATCTGTGAGTAACGGCAAAATTATTTTTTCTTTAATTTCTTTTCTCACTTCTTCAATTTTTACATCAGGGGAATGTTGCGCAGAGACGAGCACGGTATGCAATTTTCCATTAACATAAGTGACTTGCGTTTTGCCATCAGGTTTTAACCAGGGTAGGGCTTCAGGCAAAACACCCCCTTGCTCACCACGCATATTCGCCTGTTGGCGAATTGCTTTTCTCGGCTCGTCAGCCTGCGAAGAGGTTCGCTCGGGGGTGTTTTGCCCCGCAATTCTCGCTTCTTCCAGGCGTTTTGCGAGTTTGTGTACCAAAACCACGCCTTTCGGCAAAAATTCCGGAGTTTCGTCAGTAGCAAAACCATACATGATGCCTTGATCGCCGGCTCCGCCTAAATCTACGCCCACAGCGATATCGTGCGCTTGTTTGGATAAATGCGAGGAAATTTTTAATTCATCAGTGTAGCCGATATTTTTGTAAACATCTCGCGCGATTTTTTCGCAATCGACTTTCCCATTGGATGTTACTTCTCCGCCGATAGTTAATTGGCCGTGTCCGCCGAAAGTTTCCACTGCGACCCGGCTTTGCGGATCTAGCCTTAAATAAGCGTCTAAAATAGCATCGGAAATCTGGTCGCAAATTTTATCCGGATGACCGGAAGTGACGCTCTCTACTGTGTAATTGTCATTATGTTTGTAAAACATATTTTTTTTACTATAACACACTTGCCCGGTTAGTAGAACTTGGCAATGCGCTTTGCGCGTTTTTAAAAACTTTGCCAAGTTTCACTACCGGGCTTGCTATGAAAAATGAACATGCTATTATACTGGAATGTTGGATAAGAAAAAAATTAAAGAGAAATTAGAAAAAGAGCGAGATGTTTTGCTGGAACAGATGAAGGGCATCGGAAAGCTCAACCCGGAAACCAATGAATGGGAAACAACACCCGAGGAATTGGATTTTCCAGAATCGGATGAGAATGATAAGGCAGATCGCTTTGAAGATTTTGAAGCGCGCAGTTCGACGATGAAACCGCTGGAAAAAAGATTGAATAATATTTTAAAAGCACTAAAAGGACTGAATCGCGACTCTTTCGGCAAATGCGATGTGTGCAAAAAAGAAATTGAAATGACGCGCTTGGAAGTGAATCCGGCCGCCCGCACCTGCAAAAAGCATCTGGACAGCGTTTCGGAAGAATAATTTATTTTGGTTATGAGTTTTGCCAAAGTGTATTCGGCGCAAGTCAGTTTGCTCCGAGGAGAAATTGTAACGGTGGAAACGGACCTTTCTCGAGGCCTGCATTCTTTCGGTGTTGTCGGCTTGCCGGACAAGGCGGTGGACGAATCCAAGGACCGGGTGAGTGGAGCTATTAAAAATTCCGGCTTCCAGTCGCCGAAAGCGAAGAATCAGAAGATTATTGTCTCGCTTTCGCCGGCCGATTTAAAAAAAGAGGGACCGTTTTTCGATTTAGCTATCGCGCTTTCTTATCTGCTGGCGGCCGGCGAAGTTAAATTTGATTCGGAGAAAAAAATATTTTTAGGCGAATTGGGGTTGGATGGAACTTTGCGGCGGATTCGCGGAGCTTTACCTTTGGCGCAAGAAGCTCGCCGGATGGGTTTTACGGAAATATATTTGCCGAAAGAAAATGCCGAAGAAGCGGCCCTAGTGGAAGGCATTGATGTTTTTGGCGCGGAAAACTTGAAAGAAGTGATGGAACATTTATATCCCCCAGAAGGACAATCTTCTCCAAAAAAAATACTAGTTCAACAAAAAACCAAAGTGCATTACAAAAAAGAAAATGCGTCGATTGATTTTGCTGATATTCGCGGGCAAGAAGGCGCCAAGCGGGGATTGGAAATCGCCGCCGCCGGCGGACACAATATCGCCATGTACGGTCCGCCGGGAACCGGCAAGACGATGTTGGCGCGGGCCTTTTCGCAATTATTGCCGGACTTGGAGATTGAAGAAGTTTTGGAAATTACTGGTATTCATTCGGTAGCCGGCAGCACGCGCGGAGAATTGGTTTGTTCTCCGCCTTTTCGCGCCCCGCATCATACCTCCTCCTATGTTTCCATTATTGGCGGAGGAACTTTTCCCAAACCGGGCGAGGTGACACTGGCGCATCGCGGAGTTTTGTTTCTGGATGAATTTCCGGAATTTGAAAAACGGGTGATTGAATCTTTGCGCCAGCCTTTGGAAGACAATATTGTTTCCATTTCTCGCGCGCGAGGTTCGGCAATTTTTCCTTCCAATTTTATTCTGGTAGCGGCGATGAATCCGTGTCCGTGCGGAAATTCGGGGAATAAACAAAGAGCCTGCATTTGCAAACCGTCCGATTTGGATCGGTATAAAAGAAAACTTTCCGGGCCGATTATTGATCGGGTGGATTTATGGGTCTCGGTTGGTAATGTGGATTACAAAAAATTGGGAGAAGAGGGGAATGGAGAGAAAAGCGAAAAAATAAAAGAGCGAGTAATGCGGGCGCGGGAAGTGCAGAAAAATCGATTTAAAAAATTCGGCAAAAATATCACCACTAATAGCGAAATGAATGTAAAAGATTTGGGAAGCTTGGTAAAACTGGACGGCAAGGTGAGAGACTTGCTTGATGACAGCGCCGAACGGTTGGCGCTTTCCGCCCGTGCTTATCATCGCGTTCTGAAAATCGCCCGCACGATTGCCGATTTGGAAAATTCAGAAAATGTCGGGGAGAATCATATTTTGGAAGCAATCCAATATCGTCCGAAGGTCACACAGTAAAAATTTGCTATAATCAAGTTATGCAAAAAGAAATAGAAACAAGATTTTTAGAAATAGATAAAGATGAACTTATAAAAAAACTTATTTCGCTGGGTGCTCTTGATAAGGGCGAAGAAAAATTGGAAGAAACAATTTTTCATGCGGCAGATGGGTCATGGATTGGAAAGAGTAAGTTTGTGAGATTACGAAAAACAAAAAATAAAATTAAACTTACTTTTAAGACCAATGTGGAACAGACAGTTGATAGTGCGATGGAAATCGAACTGGAAGTCTCTGATGTGGATAAATGCAGAGAGTTTCTTCTCCATGTTGGGTTGAAAGAGATGCGAAAAGGGGAAAAATTCCGCCATACTTTTGAATTGGGTGACATAACTATAGATATAGACACCTGGCCGAAAATTCCGGTTTACGCGGAAGTGGAGGGGCTCTCAATAGAATCTGTGAAAAATGGCTCCCAACAGCTTGGTTTTGATTGGGAAAAAAGATTTGACGGAGACGCGCGAGAAGTTTTTATACATTACGGCTATAATTTTGACAAAATTTCTGTACTTACTTTCAATGAGTTCAAACAAGAATAATCATTTTAGTCATTTTTAATCTCGCCCTTTAATTTTTATTAAGAGTATAATTAGCGACGGAGGTGGCTATGTATCAAGACGGAGTGTTGCGTTGCGACTTCTGCCACTGGCCGATTCAGTCAGGGCAGGTGACGGCAACCGACGATATTGGTCAGTGTTTCCATTTGGAGGAGAAGGATGGGGGGTGCGAAAAGAAACATATCGACATACTATTGGCCCAAGAAAGGGCTATTGTTGTCGGGGAAATCGCCTCCATGCCCATACCGACAGAAGACATCGAGGAGTTTGCCGACGCCTATTAGCGTCGGCATTTTGTTTTTAGGCCTTTTAGGGAGTTACCCCGTAGTGAATTTTGGCGATGCGCGAAAGCGCGCTTAAAAAGCTTCGCCAAAATCTACTACAGGGTTATCCACAGTTTGTGGTTGACAGGTGAACGCTCGTTCACTTATACTATTTACATAGGTCGTTTTAGAAAATATTTAATATCCGCCTTCGCTTAATAAGCTACGGCGAGACAAGTATGTCGCAATCACAATATTTAAAAATACTGGAAAGAGAAATCCAGAAAATCAATCAAAAGATTGATTTGAAAATTATTCGCGGGGAAAATTATACGCGGGAAGCGCGGGACCACAAATTACTGCTTCGCAAAGTTCGCTTTCACAGTAAAAATAATTTTTTCCGAAAATTCTTTCCATCATTCGCGGTCTTGTTTTAATTTATGAGAAATCCTTATCAAACAAAACTGGAAACTTTTTACGAAAGCAAGAAAAGAATGCCAAGCTATTCCGAGATGCTCTCGCTCTTCGGCTTTAAATCCAAGAATGCGGTGTTCAAGGTGGTAGAAAAATTGCTGGAAGCAGGTTTGGTGGCGAAAGATCACTTAGGCAGGTTGATTCCGTCTGAAACTTTCGGCGAAGTGCCGAAGCTGGGCCTGGTCACGGCCGGTTTTCCGGCGACAGTGGAGGAAGAAATGGCGGACACGGTTAATTTGGACGATCTTCTGATTAAAAACAAACCGCTGACTTATATGCTGGAAGTGGATGGGGATTCGATGATTGACGCGCATATCAAAAAAGGGGATATGGTATTGGTGGAGAAAAAAGAAAATGCTCGCGACGGCGATATCGTCATCGCTGAAGTGGACGGGGAGTTTACAATGAAATATTTTAGAAAAAATGGAGCCAAAGCGTGGCTCGAACCGGCCAATAAAAATTACAAGCCGATTTATCCAGAACATTCACTCAACATCAACGCAGTCGTGAAAGCGGTGATAAGAAAATACTAAAAATAAAAAACCCCGTGAGGGGCTTTTTATTTTTGTCTCGAGACAAAATTTAGGCAATCGAGTCCTTCAATCCTTTGGCTGGTCGGAATTTTGGAACTTTCTTGGCAGCTACTTTGACTTGCTCTCCGGTTTTTGGATTGCGAGCCATGCGTGCAGCGCGAGCTTTTACGGAAAAGATTCCAAAGCCGGCGATTGAAACTTCACCACCTTTTTTCAAAGTCTGGATGATAGCATCAAACAAACCGTCTACGATTTCTTCCGCTTGAACCTTCGTACCGCCCAATTTTCCATGTACCCATTCAGCTAATGCTTGTTTATTCATATGTTTTCCCGCCATAGCGGGACAATTTTATTATTTTTATAATCCTTTCGACCTTGCCATCCACTCGAGGCGGAGGCGAAATCTCTAATAATTGCTACCCCCTCATTATATATCAAGGGTTTTTTAAGGCAAGGGCTAATGAATTAAGCTTAAATTTTCTTTTTTCTTACTGATTTATCATTCTTTTAAGTTCTTCTTCCCCGAGAGGGTGGTCATCTTTTGAAAGTTTAAAACTTTCTTTCATTTCGAGCCAGAAATTTTTTTTATATTTCATATTAATCAGGGCAATTATCAAAGCAGCGAGAAAGGCGCCGACTAATACTAAAAGCATATCTTTTTGTGCGTCCCAAATATCACCTTGGGTGCCCAAAAAAGCCAGACCCGCTAACGGATCAACAACCCTTGCCGTCTGCCACTCAATAATTTCATAGATTGAGGAGAATGAACCCAAAAGATCAATTGGCAAGAGATATGACCAAAAACCTTTAACTTTTGCGAGTCGCATAAAAATTTCCCGGATCGGATAAAACAATAGAAATCCAAAAGAAAAATGAACTAATCGGTCGTACATATTGCGAGTTTCACCAAACCAGTCTTGAAGCGTGAAACCGAAAGGGACGTGCGCGTATGTATAATGTGAACCAATGACATGCAGAATCAAAAAAATAGTTATAAGAGTATAGGAAACTTTTGAAAGCTTAAAATAATAGCCCAACAAGAGAATAATTGGAACAAAAATAAAAACCAAATAATTTTCAAGCAACCAGTCGCGAGGGAAGACAGGATTAATTGCTGCCCAGACCCAAAATACAAGAAAAGACACAATCAAAAACCAATGATATTTTTTCATTTTTATATTATAACAATGTCATTTAAAACAAACAATTTTATCTCGCGTATTCGATAATTCTTGTTTCGCGGATGACGGTGACCTTGATTTCTCCCGGATATTTGAGTTCTTGTTCTATTTTTATGGCAACATCGCGAGCCATCAGCTTGGCTTCGGCATCAGAAATTTTTTCCGGAGTGACAAAGATGCGGATTTCGCGTCCGGCTTGCAGGGCATAAGATTTTTCCACGGCCGGGAAAGCATTTACCAGCGCCTCCAAGTCCTGTAAGCGCTTCAAGTAGTTTTCTACCGAGTCGCGACGAGCGCCCGGGCGTCCGCCGGAGATGGCATCCGCCGTTTGCACAATAACCGCCTCGATTGTTTCATAGGGATAATCCTCGTGGTGGCTCTTCATGGCAGTGATAATTTTTTCATCTGCCCCGAATTTTTGCAGAATGCGCATGCCGATTTCAATATGGGTTCCCTGAACTTCGTGGTCCAAAGCCTTGCCGATGTCGTGTACCAGCGCGCCGGCTTTAGCGACCGCGACATCCGCGCCCAGCTCTTCGGCAATCATGCCCGCGATGTGCGCCATTTCAATCGAATGTTGTAGAACATTTTGTCCGTAACTGGTGCGGAAATATAATCGTCCCAAAATCGCGATGATGCGCGGATCAAAATTAAAAATTCCGCATTCATAAACCGCTTGCTCACCTTTTTCTTTAATGATCTTATTGATTTCTTCTTTTGCTTTTTCCACTAATTCCTCAATCTTAGCCGGCTGGATGCGTCCGTCCAAAATTAAATTTTCCAAAGCCAAACGGGCGACTTGCCGGCGAATCGGATCAAAGGAAGAAATAATAATGGAACCCGGCGTGTCGTCTACAATCAATTCCACGCCCGCGGCTCTTTCAAAGGCGCGGATATTGCGTCCTTCTTTGCCGATGATTTTACCCTTGATTTCGTTGTTCGGAATGGTGACGGTGGTAGTCATAATTTCCGAAGCAGTGCTGGAAGCCAAGCGCTGAATGGTCGTCGCCAGAATATCTTTGGCGCGGCGATCCAATTTTTCTTCGTTGTTGGTTTCCAATTTCTGGATTTTCACCATCAAATCTTCCTCGTATTTCTTTTCCACGTCCCGAATCAGCTCTTCTTTAGCCGTTTCTTCCGTCATTTGCGCGATGCGTTCCAGTTCTGTCACTTTATCTTCTTCCATTTTCAAAACTTTTTCCTGGATTTTTTTTACCTCTTCGATTTTAACCTTAATGCTCTCGGCTTCTTTGTTCACCTCCACTTGCCGGGCATCCAAAAATTCGTCTTTTTTAATGAGACGCTTTTCTGTTTCCCTAAATTCCAGATCCTTCTTTTTTTCTTCTTCTTTTAGATTGGCAAGTGCTTCCTCCGACTTTTTCTTTGCTTCATCGACAATTTTTTGCGCCTCTTCTTTGGCACCGACCATCATCTGCTTGATATCTATTTCAATCGATCGTCTCTTCCCTAGCGCGACAATCACGCGGAGATAGTAACCGATTCCCATACCTAAAAGGAGCACTCCGACTCCGATTAGAATTACTATTATTGTTATGCTCATAAGCCTTGTTTCGGCCTACAAGAACAAACCACTATATTTTAGTTTTCTTCCCTCGAAAAACAAAGATTAGATTTTTCCCAAAAAACTTCATAAATATATGGATATTCCTGTGAACCGAGTAAAATAAAAATTTCTAAAATTCAACATTAAAAGTATAACAGAAAGTTGTTTTTTTGTCTAGTAAAAATAAGGTGAACTATTTATTTTCCCAAACAACATATACGGTACCATGGCTTTGGAAATTGCTATATGATTCTTCTTTTACCTCGGGTAGTTCTATCCTTATCTTTTTTCTGTTTTCGGACTCAATCTTAGACATCAAAGGCTCTCCAATATAGTCGTAATTAGAAATACATCCAGGAGAATCATTGATTGTAATATATTGTATACCCTTTTTCTTTGCTTGTTCACCCAAAGAATCAAAGAATTTCTGCCCAGATGTTTCCCAGTTTATTGATGCAGGAATTTGAATTGCATCCAAATGCCATACTGTTTTACCTGAATCAGTTTGGGTAATTAGTAAGTAAATGTTGCCTATATGCCTTGATTCATTGTTAAAAACTTTTACATTAAACACTGGAATATTGGGATCACCGAAAGGAAGAGGCTTGCCCTCTGTACAGTCCCCACTAATCGCCCCAGGGTCTTTGTCCAGCTCGGCATTTATAGAAGCATCAAGAAAATATGTTAACTCAGCGTTATCTTTTTTGGTTCTGAAAAGAGCTTCTTCTAAGTCATCCAAAAAATTTTTAAAAAATTTAGCAACCAGCACATGTTGTGAAAAATATTCTTTTATTCCCTCAATTATCTTATTTTCCCACCTGCTTTTGCTGTCCAATTCTTTCTTTTGTTTACTTAAGGCCTTTTTTTCTTCCACGGTAGTCGCTTTTTTCATTAACTCTTCTACTTTCTTTTTTTCCACGAGATGGGGAAAGTCTGAACCTGAAATTTTAGAAATTCTATCAAGCGCTTGTGCATATGTTTTTAGAGAAAGTATTTCTCGGCCAATTTTTTCAAAACCGCAAGTAATTAGAAAAGCGCCAGCAATATGGGTATCTAAATTTTCTTCGCTTGAGATATTGTGTAGTTTGCAATAAAAATCAACTTCCTCGCTTCCGAACTCATCTAATTTACCCCATCCAATTAACTCTTTTTTTAGCAAATCTAGATCTGTAAAACGAGCTCTTGCCCTCTGTATGCTTTCATAAAATTCCTCAACTGATCTAGTACCATCTCGCAGGGCTATTATTGTATTTTCAGCACCCCCGCCCTCCATTTCCAGTTCTTCTTCAATGTTTTTATTAAAAATAGATATTTCTGTGGGGTCTGTTATTTCAGACCAAAAGAGGGGGGTTGGCAGCCCCCTAAATTCCTCCTGCTCAGCAATTTGATCATGTAATTCTTCTAGTTTTTTTACGAAAATTATGATTGGGCTGTCGGAAGGTAGATATTGAGCAAAAGAATCATTTAGACATCTATATTTTACATCGAACCTAATAGCAAGTTTTGTTTCGTGTCTAAGTTGATGACTCTCGCCACCTAATGAGATTTCAATTTTACCGAATGGTGTTGCTTCTCTTTTCTTTTCCATCTGTTTTTCTGCCTCAACTATCTTCTCTGCCCGTTTTATCGCGGTTTCTTTTTTAACAATGTTTTGATTTTTATCATAAACAAAACCGAGTTTTTTTAGTTCTTCAGGCGGAACTCGTTTTAGCCCATATTTATTTATGAGTTCCATCAAGGCTTGCGACTTGGGGTCAAGCCCCACGCTTTCTCTAGGCATTTTTAAATAATATCAAATTTAGTATAAATGTTTAATTGTCTCTTTTAGCAGGAGTTTTTGATTTGGTGACGATCTCGTCAACGATTCCGTAATTTTTTGCCTCTTCGGCATCCATAAAAAAGTCGCGTTCGACATCTTTTTCAATCTGGGCGAGAGTTTTGCCGGTATTTTTTGCCAACAATTTATTTAAATTGTCTCTGGTTTTCAAAATATGCTTGGCAGTGATGGCGATATCTGTCGCTTGGCCCTCCACTCCGCCCATTGGCTGATGAATCATCACTTCGGCATTCGGCAAAATAAATCTTTTGCCCTTTTTGCCGGCCGATAAAATAATCGCTCCGCCGGAAGCGGCCAGTCCAACGCAGAAAGTGGAAATATCCGGACGCACATGATTCATCGTGTCCACGATAGCCATCGTGGAAGTAACGGAACCGCCGGGGGAGTTTACGTACAGAAAAATATCTTTTTTCGGATCTTCCGACTCCAAAAATAAAAGTTGAGCAATTACTATATTGGCAGTATTGTCGTCAATCGGTCCGCCCAAAAATATAATCCGCTCACGCAGAAGGCGGGAGTAAATATCATACGCTCTTTCGCCAAATTGCGATTTTTCTATAACTGTGGGTATTAACATACAAGTAGTATATTCCGATTTTTAACTTTTTCAAGTTGAACATAAAAATCTGACATTTTTTGACTTTTAGGTTCGGGGAGGGGTACACTTAGAATATTAGTCATTTAATATTTTAAAATTGTATGGAACTGCACGACAGTTATAAGCCGCACTTGCTTTTAGTTCATTCATTTCCGACAAATAGTATTTTACTTCACGGGGTGGAAGAATTTCTGTCAGATTTTTTCACCGTGCATTTTATTAATCTTCCGGGATTTCACAAAGAAAGTCTGCCTTTTAAAGGGCCCATAACGCTTAAAAAATTCTCAAACTATTTTGACCAAAAAATTGCTGAACTTGGGGCGAGCGAGTATGTGGTTGGAGGAATTTCTTTTGGTTTTTTGGTGGTTAATAATGCCAAACTTGATAAAAGATGTAAGGCAATTTTAGCGATGGAACCTTTTTTGAACACTAAATGCTTAAAGATATCTTTCTTAAAGCAAAAATTATATATAATGATTTCCTGGTTGACCAGGCTGGTTAATTGGTTGGGGTTAGAAAAAACTATTTGGAATTCAAGGTTGTTTTCTGAATATTTACAAAAAGAATCCAACTATCCCGAGGAAAGAATTAGTACAATAATCAAACATATTGACCCTCGCACCTTTTTTGCCGTAACCAGTATGCTTATGACTTATAAAAAAGATCCAAAGTTTCACGACCTCCCGCATTTTTTAATCGGAAATTTTGCGGATGAAACGATAAACTTCGATCACGTAGTGGAAATTTTTCTAAAAAACTTGAAAGAAATGCATCTTGCTTCCGAGCCGATTGATCACTATCCTAAAGATTTAACGAAAAACTATTTTAAAACCCGTATTCCTCACAAACATATACAGCGTATTTTGGCTTGTATGGAAGGAGGAGTATCGTTACCAGAACATTTGAAGGGGATGGGGGAAAGATTAGGATAATAAACTTTTTGTTTTTTAAAATCGGTAACTTTCAAGGAGGGAAATTTTTGCGCGGGCTGCCGAGGGTTGCTCGACAGTCCGCGCGATTCGCCGCCAGGAACTACTTCGGCTTGTTCTCCAAGACCCACTTTCTTTCCGCGTCATTCAGGAGGTTGAGATACTCCTCGAACGCGATCCGGAAGTCGGGCTCGCGGGAAAGATCGCTCAGAAGGCAGATTTTATAGCTTCTTACCGCTCGCAGAAAAACCTCCTTCCATCTTAGTGTTTCGTCTGGCATGGTGCCCTCCTCTATCGATACACTACAACAATGCCTAGCAAAGTCAAAAGCTAGATTTTTTACTGGGTTTCCAAAAACTGGAAGATTTTTTCGTTAGTCAAAACATTTTCGGCATGCATGCGGGCGCGGTCGGGGTCAGCCTCTTTATAGTGTTCCAGAATAGCGGCGACTTCTCGGGCCACTTGTTCGGGGTCGGCGACAATTTTTTCTGCTTTGGCAATTTCATTCAAAATTAAGGCAAGTTTTGCCTTCTTCTCCGAATCCTTTCGGAAATCTTTGCGCAAATCTTCCTTGGTTTTATTAACATGTTTCAAATAATCATCAAACTTCAATCCCATTTGAGTGATATCGGATTCCATCTTATATAAAATTTTATCCAATTCAATCTCCACTAAAATTTCCGGCAAATCCATTTTACTATTGTCGATTATCTCCTCGATTATTTTCAGCCGAGTTTTTTCTTTCTGCTGATTTTCTTTTTCCAACTTGATATTTTCTTTCAATTTGGCTTTAAAATCAGCTACATCCTTGAAGGGTCCAAGCGCTTGCACAAATTCATCATTAAATTCCGGAAGTTCAGGTTCCGGATGAGTTTCTCCTTCCTTGTGTTCATGTTCTGCCATATGCACTTTCGGCGCCCGGGATTTTCGGATGTCCGAGATAGTGTCTTCTAATTCTTTTTCAGTTACTTCAAAATTTTTCTCCGCGTCAGTAACACCGGTGATAACTTTTTTGGCGATTTTTTTATAGTCGGGGAGCTGAATGGTCGGCAAAACGGCGGTTTTAATTTTGAAAACCAGAGGATTTTTGCGTGCCAGTTTGAGAATGGAAATTTCCGGCCGGCTGATGGCGTCTATTTTTTCGTCTTCCAAAATTTTTGGATAAAGCTCGCCGAGCGCCGTTTGCGCCATCTCTTCCAGGATTTGGATTTCCGGTATATTTGCCAATAAAACATTTTCCGGCGCTTTGCCCTTGCGAAAACCCGGAAGTTCCAAATTCTCGCTGATTTTTTTCAGCGCTCTGTCGAAATACGAATCGAATTTTTCACTTTCTAATTCTCCCTCAATTTCTACTTCACTGGAGGGAAGTTTTTTGACTTTAATTTGCATTCCGTTTATTCTACAGTTTCTATTCCTGCATCGACACTAGTATCAATTGAATTCAGATCTTGTTCCAAGGTATTCAATTCGTCGGAATCCGCCGGAGTCACATTCTCGGATTGAATGTTTTGCCCTTCCAGCGCGCTCTTCATTTTTGATTGCCAGACATAAATTCCTCCGATAATCAAAATAATCAGGATAACTATTAGTCCAAATAATGCCCCGTTTGATTTTTTTTCTGGTTCCATTTTTTTAGATGAGTTAATTTATAATTTAATCATTTTCACTTTCATCATTATCCGCATCAATTTGAGCCTTCACCGCATCTTTCAGGGATTTAATCGCATCTATCAAAGCTCGATGAGCTTCCACTAAAAGAGTTCTAGTTTCTTGCGCCCAAGTTCGAAGTTGAGTTTTGTTTTCCAGGGTTAATTGATCTAGGGAAGTTGAAAGCAGAGAATTCATTTCCGTTACTTTGCTTTTCGCGTCAGCCAATTTATCTTTGGCGGTTTCCAGTAAAGCTTCCGCTCCGGTCGTGTCTATTCCTTTTTCTTCCAACTTAACCAACTTGGCGCCGATTTTTTCGGCCAGAGCTTCCATTCTTTCTATCGCCTTATCAAATCTCTCCAACGCTTTCTCGCGCCCAATAATTCTTAATTCCTGCACTTTAGCTTTCGCCTCATCTCGTCCCTCTTTAATTTTTTCCCGCAAGGCTTCCATTTTCTGTTTCGCTTCCTCTCGCGTTGTTTCTAAGCGAAGCTTCATTTCTTCTCGCAAAGCCTCACGCCTTTCTCGCATTTCTGTTCTTAATTGTTCTCGATTGTCGCCTTCTTCGTCTTCAGCCCGTACCAATGGCGCGCCGACGGAAAACAGTATAACTAAAGCCAACAATAGGCCTAAATATTTTTTCATAAATTTTTCAAGTTTTAAAATTAATAATTCTGACCGACTCCATTATATCAAAAAAAACACTAAAAGCAAAATGGTTTCATTCTCAATTTTTACTATATTTTGTTGCTTTTTTATTTAAAATTGGTATAGTCCTTTACAGTTCATTATTATAGATAGTCGAAAATCTGTAATCTTTTTATTATTTATTTTTTAAAATTATGTTATTAACTTCATTTATTATTTCTCTTGTGGCTTTAGCTTTTGCCGGTTACCTGGTTTTTTGGATAAAGAAAAACGATATGGGTACCGCCAAAATGCAAGAAATTTACGAAGCCATCAAAAAGGGCGCGAATGCATTTTTGAAAAGACAATATAAAACAATCGCAATTATTACAATTGTTTTGGCTCTGGTTCTTTACGGAGTTTACGCTTTAAATGGAAAACCGGAGGCAGGTCTGCAGGTCAGCCTGGCTTTTATTTTGGGTGCTATCTGCTCTAGTATTTCCGGTTTGGTTGGTATGTGGATTTCTGTTCGTTCAAATATTCGCACAGCTTCCGCTGCCCAAACTAGTTTTAGCAAAGCACTGACTATTGCCCTACGAGCCGGAGCGGTTTCCGGTATCACGATTGTTGCCTTGAGCTTGATCGGTATTACCGGACTTTATTTTATTTACGGCCTTTTGGGATATGAAGCGATAGAAATTCCGGCCTTACTCGTTGGTTTCGGATTCGGGGCCAGCTTAGTAGCTTTATTTGCTCAATTGGGAGGTGGAATTTACACTAAGGCAGCCGATGTCGGAGCGGATTTGGTTGGAAAAGTTGAAGCGGGCATCCCAGAAGATGATGCGAGAAATCCGGCAGTTATTGCCGATTTAGTTGGAGACAATGTCGGAGATTGCGCCGGTCGCGGAGCGGATTTATTCGAATCGACCGCCGCAGAAAATATCGGAGCGATGATTCTCGGTGTTGCCCTGTTCCCGCATTTTGGAATTAATGGAATTATTTTTCCGCTGGTAATTCGAGGTTTTGGACTGTTGGCGGCAATGGTTGGAGTTTTGTTCGCTCGAGCAAAAGAAACAGATGAACCATTGAAAGCTTTGAACAAGGGGTACTTTGTTACTTCGCTTTTGGCAACCATTGCTTTTTATTTCGTCACCATGGAAATGTTGGATAGTATTGAAATGTTTTACGCCGGCTTGGTTGGTATCGCCGCTAGTATTGCTTTCGTCTTTATTACTCAATATTATACCGAACATAAATATCGACCGGTGCAAGATATTGCTGAGGCTTCAAAAACCGGACACGCGACAAATATAATTGCTGGACTTTCTATTGGTTTCGAATGCACGGCGGCAACGGTGGTGACAATTTCAGCGGCTCTATTGGCTTCTTTCAAGTTGGGATCCATGACCGGATTTGAACATGGCGGGCTTTACGGTACAGCGGTAGCAACGATGGGAATGCTTTCAACAGCCGCTTATATTTTAGCAATGGATACATTTGGACCAATTACGGATAATGCCGGAGGTATCGCAGAAATGTCCGGTGCTTCTAAAGAGGTGCGAGAAAGAACCGATAAATTAGATGCAGCCGGAAACACAACCAAAGCTTTAACTAAAGGATATGCTATGGGCAGCGCGGCATTAGCGGCCTTTCTACTTTTCTCGGCTTTCTTACAAGAATCGGGAATTACCAGTGTTGATTTATCTAAAGTGGAAGTTTTCGTGGCAGCTTTAATCGGAGCAATGTTGATTTTCTTCTTCTCCGGTTTGACGATGCGAGCAGTAGGAAAAGCAGCCGGAAAAATTGTTGAAGAAGTTCGACGCCAATTCAAAGCAGATCCGGGATTAATGGCCGGGACCAGCAAGCCGGATTATGCAGCTTGCGTAGATATAACTACCAAAGCGGCTCTGAAAGAAATGGTTTTGCCCGGATTAATTGCAGTTATCGTTCCGATTTTGGTTGGAGTTACTTTGAAAGCCGAAGCTGAAGCCGGATTGATTATGGTAGGCACGATCGCCGGTATTCTTTTGGCGACTCTGATGAACAACGCAGGAGGCGCTTGGGATAATGCCAAAAAATATATTGAGATGGGAAATTTGGGAGGAAAGGGGGGCGACGCGCATAAAGCGGCCGTCACCGGAGATACCGTTGGTGATCCATTCAAAGACACCGTTGGTCCGTCTTTGCATGTGCTGGTTAAATTGCTTGGTACTCTTTCGCTGGCCTTAGTAGCATTGTTTGTCTAAATATTTAAAAATTAAACAATAAAAAAACCTCGATGTTGATCGAGGTTTTTTTGTTTTGAATTATTCTTCCTTTATCTCCACATTTTCTCCGTCTGTGACGGCGACTTCTTTTCCATCGCCCTTGATATCGATGCGCCAGCCGGTAAGTTTGGCAGCCAATCGGACATTCTGTCCGCCTTTGCCGATAGCCAATGATAATTGATCGTCAGCTACTTCTACTTTTGCCTTATGTTCTTTTTCATCTATTTCAATAGAAATAACTTTGGCCGGGGAAAGAGCGTTTGAAACAAATTGTTTCGGATCCGTGGACCAAGGAATGATATCGATCTTTTCTCCAGAAAGTTCCGCGGTGATAGTGTTGACTCGAGTGCCTTTTTGCCCGACACAAGAACCAACAGCGTCGATGTGTTCGTCATTGGAATGAACAGAAATTTTTGAACGCGCGCCGGCTTCCCGGGCAACTGATTTTATTTCCACGATGCCATTTTCAATTTCTGGCGCTTCGGTGGCGAAAAGTTTTTCGATAAATTTAGGATGAGTGCGGGAAAGGCGCAAATTAATTCCGCGCGGTGTGTCTTCTACACTGTAAAGATATGCGCGGATTCTACGGCCTCGTTCCCAAAATTCTCCCGGAATCTGTTCTTCTGTTGGAAGAATGCCGGTAGCTCGATTGAAGTCCACATAAATATTGCCTCGTTCAACTTTTTGTACAATGCCGGAAATAATCTCGCCTTCTTTTGCGCCGTATTCATCCATTACCGAAGTGCGTTCCGCTTCGCGAATTTTTTGGATGATAACCTGTTTGGCGGTTTGGGCGGCAATGCGGCCGTAGTCATCCTTGGCTTCCAAAGGAAAAACAATTTCGTCGTTCAGTTCTACCCCTTTTTTTATTTTTTTTGCGTCTTCCAGAAGAATGTGATGTTCCGGATTAAAATGCACACGTTCTTCTTCTGAAGAGTCTTCTTCCGGCGAATCATCTTCTTCCGGCATAATCGCGATGCTTTTATCCACCACGATTTTTACCTGATAGAAATCCGTTTTGCCGCTTTCCAAATCAAATTTAGCGCGGACAATTTGTCCCTTTTTGCCGTAATCTTTTTTATAAGCCGCCGCCATCGCTTGCTCAATGGCTTCTAAAATTTTTTCTTTCGGAATTTTTCTTTCCTCTTCCAGCTGTTCCAAGGCTGATTTAAATGTCTTTAAGTCCAACATATGTCTATTAAATTGTTAATTTGGTAAAAACAAAAGCCCTGGTTCGACAGGACTTGTATGTTAAAAGCATAGCACAGGGCGAATTTATTTGCAAGAATGTTTTTTTTTAAAAATTGACAAAGATACTTAGAATATATATAATATAAGGATGATAAAGAATAAATCCCTTAAAATTGTCGTTTTAACCCTTTTAATTTTGATAGGTAGCGCGTTTTTCAGATTTGCATCTGCTTTTCAAATACGCGCTGTTTTGCGTTCGGAAATACCGGAAGCGGAAATTACTCCTCCCGCCGATACTAACAACAACGACAATTCTTCAACTTCTTCTACTCCATCTAGGGTTCGTACTATTATCCGTTCACAAATTCCCGAAAAAGAAATTTTGCCGGATGCCGATAATAGCGACAAGATTTTTTTATTTTCTGATTCTGGGGCGGACGACTTGTTTTCTTGGGATTCGGTTTTTGAAAAAGTAAAAGTCGTTGATTTTGATTCCTCAATTTTATTTTCCGAAAATAATAATAGTTTGTCAAAAAAAAATACTGATACTGAAGCAATTTTGCCGATTGATGGAATTGACTATCGAATTACCCGAGAAAAAATCGAAGTTCGAGATGCAGATGATTTCACTTGGTTTGGGAAAGTGGAAGGTTCTCCCTATTTATCTCATTTTGCCGTGGTAAATAATCGAGTAGCTGGAGAAATTTGGTTACCGAACGGCGAACATCGCTCCTTACTTCCTCGGAGTGAACAAACTTTTCTTGTTGAATGGAATGACGAAGAAATCAGCCGGGGTTTAATTGATGATCAAATTTTAATTTCATCTTTTATTTCAACCAATGAACCGGGCGGCAGGACAGGGCCTAGAATTCAACGCCGACTTTCTTCCTTAGTTTGTCCCAAAGGAGAAGAAATGATTTGGGAAAAACCGATTTTATTTCTCTATGATTCTACGGCTTTGGATTGGGCGGGGGGAGACAAAGATGCTCTTTCTGCTTTGGCGCAAACACACGCCGATTCGATTAATAACGTGAATTTGAATTCACTAATGGAAAATTATCGTGTAAAAGTAGCGGCGGTGCACGAGTTTGAATATACTTCCAGCGGCAATTTAGTAGCGGACTTGCAAGTCCTTATCGACTCTGGGGAAAACGAGGGAGGGGAAGTCAGATCTCTAATGCAAAAAATCGGCGCAGTAGAAGCGTCTTTAATGATCGGCGCCACCAATGGAAGATATTACGGGATGGCTTCAGGAAATATTCTTCAACCCCCCGGGGGCCGTTATCATGCCGGAGTAATTGCCGGGGGTTCTTCTCGAGCTTTTGTCCACGAAGATGGCCACAACAATGGCTGCGGTCACCAAGTTGGATATATCCCCGACAGTGCGGCTCGGCCCTTTGCCCATGGCTGGATTAAAGACGAGGCTGGAATGGATGTAATGGCGGCTTGGAGCCAAGAACTATGTCCGACTGGCCGTTGCTGGTATATCCCGCTTTTATCTACTCCTCATGTATTAGTAAGTGGAGGTGAAATTGGATTGACCGGCACACCAGCGGGAGTTGCCGGTGAAGCAGAATGCGCCTCTATTCTTCCGGAGGCTTATACGGCCTTCGGAGTTCTGCCGATGTGCAAGTAAAAATAATTAGTAGTATAATTATACTATTACTATAAAAAATATATTTGAATATGAAATATAAACTTTTTACCTTACTATTTTTAGTAGTCAGTGCAGTTACTTTATTTTCTTTATTTAACCCTGTTTCAACTTTAGCTGATATTGAATATCCAATCTGTAGTTTTCAAGGAGGGAAAGCATGGTTTGGTGAAGATGAGATGGGATTAGGTGCCTGTCCTCTAGAACGGCACACTACTGGGTCACAGCCAAACCTCGTAGCCAGTTCGGTTACACCTACTTCTGCTTTGGTAGGTAGTTCTGTAACTTTTTCTTCCGCTATTTATAATATTGGCGGTAGTCCAACGGCTTACATACCCACAGAAAAACAATTTTCAAAATTTTCTTTTTTTCATCCCCGTGAGGCTTTAGCAGTTTTAGAGGAAGATGGACATTGTATTGCTAATTGTTCAGGTGGAGCTGGATGTTCTGATTTAATTTCACAATGTCAATTTATAACGAGCCAGGAATCCTGTACGGGCTCGTGTTCTTGGATCGGCCCCAACGGTGGAGGTGGCACTACCACTCCTGGTTTTTATAATTTTTTTCAGGTAGCCACTGACCCAGACGATGAAGATACGATTGAAGATTTATCTCCAAGCTTTATGACAACGCTAGAGGTGGGGGAAAGAAAAGAAACTTCCGTGTCTTATACTTTTTCTTCTTCTGAAACATACTATATGCGAGCTTGCGCTGATAAAACTTCTTCGGCCGGCGGAGGAGTTGTAGACGAAGGGCAAAGGGAGGATGACAACTGCGGACCATGGACAAAGATTGATGTTGGCATAACTACCTCTCCAGCTACTGACATAACTGACACATCGGTAGTTTTAGGGGGATATATTGCTTCGGAAGAATATGCAATGTGTAATAGTGGTTTGGTTTTTTGGGATCAAGGAGTGGTTCCTGTCCCAGATTATGAAGTGATAAGTTATTTAGGCATTGATTCTCCTCCTTATCAAATAAATCCAGATAAAATAGGACATGGTGGTTTTTCCGCCATACCTAAACATGCAGGCGCCTTTTCGGAAACTTGGGAAAATCTGATACCTGATACCACTTATCATGTTCGAGCCCACGGTAGCTGCGGAACGGTTTTTGGGAATGATGTATCTTTTAAAACCTGCAAGACGGGTTGGGTCTGGGACGGAACTGTTTGTGTTGCCCCAGAGGGTCCGGATTTGACGATGGTGGGGTCAGTCGTACCGACTATTGCTAATGCAGGAATACCGGTGGATTTGAACGCAACGATTAAAAATCAAGGAACAGATCCCGCCGGAAAAAGTTTCCCTTATTTTTTTCAAGTGGACGCAACTCCCAATAACGAAGCCGGAGCCATTGATTTGGATTCAAATATGACGGCCAATCTTGGGGCGGGAAATGAAAGGGTAGTTACCACTCGATATAATTTTAATTTGGCTGGATTTTACGCAGTCCGTGTTTGCGCGGATAAAACCGATCATAATGGCGGAGGAGTAGTGCCAGAATCAAATGAAGGTAATAACTGTGGTGATCCATGGACGATTGTGGAGGTTAGAGGCGTTTTAGATCCCATACCTAAACCCGATCTTACCGCCAGCTCCATTACCCCAACTGAATCTGCTGTGGGCGAATCAAAAAGTTTTTCTTCCACTATTTCCAACATTGGCAACCGAACGGCAGCTGGAACCATCCATCATCTTTTCCAGTTTGATGATGACACTGACCACAGTAATATATTGGCTGTTGGTGTTCCAATTACCACCAGCGCAATAAATGCTAGCGCCAGCACAGTTGTTTCGTCTTTATATTCATTTATGACTCCCGGTACCAAATATGTCCGCGCCTGTACGGATAATGATGCTTCGTTTGAGGGAACTATTGCTGAGCCGATAGATCCTGCTACTGGGAAAGAATATGATAATAATTGTGGGCCATGGACGCCAGTTGTGGTGACTGGCGATATTACCGGCACTCTCAAGG
>Ga0172379_10003636_pt1 | contig 24173 bp, 19 predicted proteins | sample GrowelOW334metaG_FD_119756 | JGI IMG/M metagenome (GOLD analysis project Ga0172379, IMG submission 119756) | Groundwater microbial communities from an aquifer near a municipal landfill in Southern Ontario, Canada - Groundwater well OW334 metaG | ecosystem: Environmental > Aquatic > Deep...
GATGAGGTACACCCGAGGCCCATCCTTTCTGCGCTCGATGTCCCACGCCCCTTCGGTGAAATATGTGCCGGTGTAGCTGAAGATGATTATGAGGTCGTCCTTGCCGGCTTCGTTCAGGCATTTCAACTGATCGTCGAAAGCGAGTTTCGTCACGACGAATTTCTTCAGCATGAGGAGGTCGGCCTGCAAGTTAAGGGCGGCGGTCTCCGCCTTCAGGAGGCCGAAAGCCGTCACCTTGCGGTACTCGCGAATGTCCGACGCGAGCTCGCGGATCGCCGCGTAATCCAGGCTGGCGGCTGCGTCCTCTAGGCTCCGAGCGATGGCGTGGGCGTGGTCCGCCGCGCGATCCTTCGCCGTAGTTTTCGCCGACGCGCGCTCGAAACGCAGGCTGGTATCTTCAAGAAGTTCCTTCAGCTCGAAAAAATCCGACAGCCCGATATCCCGACAAAATCTGGATATCGAGCTATTTGCCGTGTTGCAGTTTTTCGCGAGATCGCTGATGGACAGGAACCTCACGCTATCCAGATGGGCAAGGAGGTAGGACGCGATGCGACAGTTGGTGGTATCGTCGGGAAGGCTCGCGATCTTGGATAAAAGGATGATCGGCATCTTATCGTAGATCATGCGAGAAGCATATTGTACAGCATCCCCGCCTTCAGCGGCGCGCTGTCTCCTCCCATTATGTCGACGAGCGTGTACGCGAACGGAAGCGTTGTCGCGGGTCCCCGGCTCGTGATCAAATGACGATCGATGACGACCATTTCTTCAGTGTAATCGGCATCCGCGAACATGACCCGATACTTGTCGGCCGGGTAGGAAGTAAGCTTCCTTCCCTTCGTAATGCCCGCTTCTTTCAGGACCATCGGAGCCGCGCAGATCGCCGCGATGTACTTGTTCGGATCAGCGTCGAACGCCTGTACCGCCTCAATCACTTTCTTGCTGTTTTTCAAGTTCTCGGCGCCCGGCATACCGCCCGGCAAAGCGATCATATCGTAGTCCATGATCGAATCATCGAGCACCTTGTCCGCGATGACGGTTATATCATGGCCGCCGGTCACCGTTTTGTTCCCGTCCACGCTTACCGAATGACACTCGATGTTTCCTCGTCTTAAAATATCGATCAAAAACAGGGATTCTCCTTCCTCATAACCGGGGGCAAGCAATACCGCGACTCTTTTCATGATCAACTCCTTCAAAAAAAATCTTGACGATCAACCTACGCGCGATCTTTTTATTCTGAGCGTTTGAAGCAACGCCAAATTGACGATGCCGAAACCGATACCGAAAGCGATGCCCACCCGGTACGTTCGGAAAAAATCGTAGAGAAAACCGATGATCGAAACGGATGAGGCGCTGCCGATACCCATGCACATCGAAACGTACGGGTAGGTGGAAGCGTACCGCTCGACGCCGAAAACACGGCGCGTCAGGAGCGAACTGCCGACCGCACCCACGGCGTAGATTGATCCGAACAAGAACGCCGCCGCCATCGTAAGGGCATAATTACCGGCCGGGTCGGTCAGACTCAATATCGTCAATGAGCTGAGATTCACCAACACCAAGATGGAGCAGGCATTGATCGGTCCGATCCTGTCGCTCAACACGCCGATAAGCAATTTGAAAATGATGTTCCCGATCATGGCGGCCGAAATCATCGCCGCGCCTAAAACGGCTGTCTTGCCGACGCTTTCGGCGTATCCGGGGAAATGCTGAGCGATACCCGTTATCGACGAAACAAGGACCGCAAGCGTCATCACCGAGAGGAAGGTCGCGGCGGGAAGTGAGGTTTTTCCCCCTGGGGCTTTCATTCGCGGCGTGGAAGGCGTTTCGCGGTCTTTCTTGCCGTAGGGGAACAAGCCTTTCATTTCAGGGAAGGGATCAAGCAGTATAGCTCCGGGAAACGCCAACAGGATAATCGCCAGCCCCATCGCCACGTACGCGTACCGCCACCCGATGATGAAGATAAGGCGGCTGAATATCGGGCTGAATAAAGCGCCGCTCAGACCGCTGAAACTGAGCGTAAGCCCGACCGCAAAACCATGCTTTTCATCAAACCAGTTACCGATGACGAAGGTGATGACGACCAACGCGAAAAAGGCGCAGCCGATTCCACGCAGCGCGCCGAGAACGTAGAAGATCCCAACATTCCCGCCGAGCGACATAAGCATCGTCGATCCGCCCGCCAAAAGGATTGCCGCACCAACCACGACACGGAAGTTGTATTTGCGTAAGATCCGCATCCCGAACGGGGCGAATAGGCCGGTAACGAGATTGGAAATCGTCGCATGAAGCGCGAAGGCGCCTTTTCCGACACCGAGCTCCGCCGAAGCCGAGGGGAAAAACACGCCGAGCGAGTTGACGCAGATACCGATCGAACTTGCCGATAAGCCGCAACAGGCAGCGATGGTAAACCAATGGTGGATGGATTTGTTTCTCACCGAGTATCACTACCTCTTGTGCTCATAATACTCGGTGATTATCGACGAAAATGGAAATTTCCAAAAATTGGAAAATTCAAACGCAGCCACACCCTGTACATCCATCGCAGCCTTTCGATGAACCGGGGCGAACTGAGACGCCGTCATCGCAACACGAAGATCCGCGGCCACGAATAGACCGAACGACGCGCACCGCGACAAACGCGGCGGCGGCGACGACAATAGCGGCAACTATCGCAATTTCAATAAAACCGTTCACGGCACACCTCCCACAAGAATTCCTACCTGATAGACGATCGCGCCCAGGAGCCAACCGACGGTGAACATGAAGGCGAACGCGAAGACCAGCCATTTCCATCCGAGTTCCGCCTTGATTGCCGCGAGCGCCGCGAAACAAGGAGGGATCGTCAGCGTGAAGAGCATGAGGACAAAAGCGACCAATGGGCTGAAGTCGCCGTCGCTGCGTAAAGCATCCTGCAATGAGGCGCTTTCCCCCGGCTCCTCGGAATGGACGCTGTACAGTATGCCCAGCGTGGAAACCACCACTTCCTTCGCCGCGAAACCGGTGATCGTCGCCGCCGCGATTTTCCAATTGAAACCTAGCGGCCGGAAAATCGGTTCCACGAATTTGCCGATTTGTCCCGCCACGCTGTGCGCGAGGGTCGCTTCCGCCTTGATAGCCTGAATACGCGCGGCGACGGTTTTCTCGTCGGCGCCCGGATGACCGGCGACGAACTCCGTTTTTTTTGCCGCGAGCGTCACCTCGTCCAAAGTATAGGACGGGAAAGTCGTGATTGCCCAAATCAGGATTGAGGCGGCCAGAATGACCGTCCCCATCTTTTGGACATACTGGGAAGTTTTCTCCCACACATGCCAGATCACGCCCGAAAGCGTGGGAGCGCGGTACGGGGGCAGCTCCATAACGAAGGGCGTCGGATCGCCCTTGAGTATCGTTTTCTTCAACAACAAGGCCGAAGACAACGCCAACACGACACCGATCACGTAAATGAGCATGACCATATTCGCCGCGTGCTTGGGAAAGAAGGCCGCGGCCAGAAGAACATGCACCGGGAGCTTCGCTCCGCAACTGATGAAGGGAATGACCAGCACGGTGACTATCCGATCGCGCGGACTTTTCAACGTCCGCGCCGCCATGATCGCCGGAACGGAGCAGCCGAAACCCAGCATCATCGGAAACACCGACTGACCGTGGAGGCCGAACGCGTGGAGCCACTTGTCCGTCGCAAACGCCGCTCGGGACATATACCCGATGTCTTCCAATATTGAAAGCAGGAAAAAAAGAATGACGATGAGCGGCACAAAAGAGAACACGCCGCCCACGCCGGCGATGATTCCGTCCACGACCAGGGATCGGAGCACCCCTTCGCTCATGGTCGCCGAAGCCGCGCCGCTGAGCCACAAAAAGAACGCTTCGAGCCAGGCCATCGGATAGGCGCCGACGACGAAGGTGATCTGAAACGTCGCCCAAAGCACGCCGACGAAAATCGGCAGTGACAAAAAACGGTTCATGATGAAGCGGTCGATCGCCTCGGTGATTGAGAAGTCCGGATGCTTTACGATCTTCACCGATTCCGCCGCCGCGCCGCGAATGTAACCGTAGCGCTGTTCGGAAATTATGATCTCGATGTCCTTGCCGTAGTGTTTTTCAATCCAGGTAATTGAGTCCCGAACAAGGCGTTCCACCGTTACCGAATCGGAATGATCTTTGAGCTTTTCCGCCGCGTGCGCGTCTTTTTCAAGCAACTTCACGGCGAGCCAGCGGACGGGAAATCGGGCGGCGAAATCCGCGTCCGTACGTATGGCATCCTCGATTGGACCCAATCGATCCTCGATTTCCATCCCATAACGGATAGTGCGATAGCCGGTCTTCTCCGAATCCGTATCGGCCGCCGTTGCCGACTCGGCAACGGCAACGTCCGCGACTTCGTCTATCAGATCCAAAAGCGCGTCCACGCCGCCGCCCTTGGTGCCGACGGTCTTGGCCATCGGAATACCGAGGACCGCCGACAATGCCTTCTCATCAATGCGGATGCCTTTGGCGTCCGCCTCGTCGCTCATATTGAGCGCCCCGACAACCGGAATCCCGAGTTCCTGAAATTGCAGACACAGATATAAATGTCGTTCCAGATTCGACGAATCCAGCACATCGACAATAAGATCGGGTCGCTCATCCAGAAGGAAGTCTCGTGTGACGACTTCGTCCATCGAATAAGCGGTAAGGCTATAAATACCCGGTAGGTCGATGAATCGGTATTCCCGGCCGCTCCGCGTGCGCGAACCTTCCCGTTTCTCCACGGTGACGCCGGGATAATTCCCGACTTTATGATGAGCGCCGGTGAGCGCGTTGAAAAGCGTCGTCTTTCCCGAGTTCGGATTTCCCGCAAGGGCGATGCGTAAAATCTTTTTTACCGCGCTCATTTAGCGTCATCTCCCTCGCAAGCGCAATCAGGGTTTCGGCCGTGCCCGCGCCCGTGTCTGAAAGCGCGGCCAAATCCGAATTGTCCCACGCGCCGCGCGTCCTCCACGGCAGTCCAATCACCCACCGGCTCGACTTCGATACCTGAGGCCTCACAGCGACGAATCAGAATGTCATACCCCCGAATGCGAACCTGCAACGGCCCCCGGAAGAAGCCGCTTCGTACGACGGCGCCTTCGGCGCCCGCGGTAAAGCCCATGTCGGCAAGGCGTTTACCCACTTCTTTCCCGAGCGTTACGCGAATAACTTTAAAAGAAGCCCCCGCCGGCGCATCAGATATAAACACTGATTCTTCCCTCCATAGCTTGGACCCGAGTTTTTTTGTTATACTTGGCTAACTATCTTCGCAAATAAAGACGCTCGCTTTCGCGAACGCTTAGTTAGTAATGTGTAACATTTTTCACAACCTCGGTCAAGCTCTTTTTTGACTACTTGACGAATACTTCGTTTCTATGTATAGATACATTTAAAGGAAACACACAATGAAACATAGTACCCTTATTTCAGTCATCGCGGCGCTTTGCGTCACGATCGCAACCCCGGTTTTCTCCGCGGAAAATACGAAGCCGCTCATCGGCATCGCCAAAATCGTCAGCCACCCGGCGCTTGACGCGGTAGAAAAAGGCATCATGGAAGAAGTGCTCAAGGCGTTTCCGGGCGCCCGCTTTGACCAGCAAAACGCGAACGGAGAACCCGCGACGGCTTCCCAGATCGCGCAAAAATTCAAAGTTGAGAAAGCGGACATCGCCGTAGGCATCGCCACCCCGACGGCTCAGGCCTTAGTCGCTGTCCTCAAGGACATCCCGGTCATCTATTCCGCGGTAACCGATCCCGTCGCGGCGGGCTTGGTAGCTTCTTTTGAAAAAGGCGGAGCGAACGTCACCGGAACCTCCGACCTGCCGCCGGTGGAAGGTCAGATCGACACGCTGATCTTGCTGGCCAAAGCCAAGCGCATCGGCCATGTATACAATGCGGGAGAGGCGAATTCCGTGAACACCGCAAAGGTCGCCGAAGCCTACTGCGCCAAAAAAGGCGTGAAGTTCATCAAGGCCGTTGTCTCCAACTCCGCCGAGGTGAGCCAGGCGATCGCGTCTCTGGCAGGACGCGTGGACGGCATCTATCTCTCCACCGACAACACGGTTTTCGCGGCTATCTCCTCAGTCGCCGACGTATGCCTGAAGAAGAAAATTCCGCTCGTCACCGCCGACCCGAGTTCCGCGGAAAAGGTTCCGGTCCTCGCGGCAGTCGGCTTCGACTATTATAAGATGGGCCGCGCCACCGGCCGCATCGTCGTGGATGTTCTGAAAGGCAAGAAAACCGCCGACATCCCCACCTGGTTTGCCAAAGATCCGTCGGAGCACGCGCTCGTCCTCAACAAGGACGTCGCGAAGGCTCTTGGAATTAAAATCCCGGCCGAGCTTCTCTCCCGCGCGTCGCTCGTGCTAGGATCAAAGTAAGATGATTGAGGCGATACTCGTAGAAGGTTTGGTATACGGCATCCTTGCCATTGGCGTATTCATCAGTTTTCGGGTTCTGGATTTTCCGGACCTCACGGTTGAGGGCAGCTTCCCGCTGGGAGCCGCCTGCGCGGCTGCCGCTATCACGGCCGGACTGCCGTTTCCGTTCGCTGCCCTGATCGCCGCGGCGGCGGGCGGCCTTGCTGGAGCCGCGACCGCGACCGTGCATACGCGCTTTAAAGTACCGCCCCTTCTCGCGGGTATCGTCGTCATGACCGCTCTCTACTCGATCAACCTGCGGGTCATGGGCGGCCGGTCCAACATCCAGCTGATCGGCGCCCGTCCGCTCACGGACTTCGCGCGCTCCTGGATCCCGGCCCTAGGCGAAGAATGGGCCGCCGCCGCGTTCTTTGCCCTCCTCGCGCTGGCGCTCATTTTTCTTCTCGACATGTTTTTCCACACCGAATTCGGTCTTACCCTCGGCGCTTTGGGCGATAACGAACGGGTCGTAACCGCTTCCGGGTCCAATCCGGCGGCCTTCAAAACAGCGGGCGTCGCTCTTTCCAACGCCATCGCCGCGTTCGCCGGAGCGCTGGCAAGCCAGCACCACGGCTTTGCCGACGTCAACCTCGGCGCCGGCGTTGTAGCGCTCGGCCTTGCTTCCGTGATGATAGGCGAACTTCTTTTCCGTACGAACCATATCGGCGCTCAATTGGCGCGCGCGCTTCTGGGCGCCATCCTCTTCAAGGCGATCATGTTCGCGGCGCGCTTCTACGGTTATTTCGCCGGAATCACGCCGAACGACCTACGCCTGGTGACGGCCCTTATGATCGTTGTATCGCTCGCCTTAGGCCAGTTCCGCGCAAAGACGTCGGACAAGGCGGCTAAGGGAGCGGCCGTGCGTCGTTCGCACGCCCAGGCCGCAAAATGATCGAATTAAAAGACGTATCCGTTGTTTTCCACCCGAATACCCCCGATGAGCGCCGCGCTTTGAAAACTCTATCGATGCGCGTCGGCAAAGGTGAATTCACCACGATCATCGGATCCAACGGCGCGGGAAAAAGCACTCTGCTCAATATAGTCGCGGCCGCGATACCCGTTACGGAAGGCCGCGTACTGATTGAAGGCGCCGATCGAACGAGCGAAAGCGAGTATAAGAGGGCCCGCTCCATCGGACGCGTCTTCCAGGATCCACTCGGCGGGACCGCCGCCGAAATGAGCGTGGAGGACAACCTGATAGTCGCGTCCCGGAAGGGGGCAAAGAGGATTGTGCTTGCCAAAACCGCGGCCCGTAAACGCGAATTCCGGGAATTGCTCGCGGAATTGGGCATGGGACTGGAAAATCGCATGTCGGAAAACGTCGCGCGTCTTTCCGGAGGACAGCGTCAGGCGCTCACCCTGCTCATGGCCGTCATTTCCCGTCCGGCGGCCTTGCTCCTGGACGAACACACGGCGGCCCTGGATCCCGCCAACGCGGAAAAAGTTCTCGCGTTGACCGAACGCTTCGCCACTGAATACGGCTTGGCGGTCCTGATGGTCACCCATGACATGAGCCGGGCAATTTCCGTCGGAACCCGCCTGGTAATGATGGACGCGGGGGAAATCATCATGGATATTGCCGGGGACGCAAAAAAAGCCCTCACCGTGGACGGACTGGTCGCTCGGTTCAGAGAACTGCGAAAGCGCGGCCTGGATTCCGACCGTACACTTCTTTCCTAGCAATTGCTCGTAGCGATCGCTCTTAGCGAACACGGGACAGCTCGACCGCCAAAGGAAGGTGGTCGCTGTAGCCGCTTCCCGTTCGCGCGTTGTACGACACCGGAAAATCCGAAGCATCCGTCAGAGGTTCCGCGTCGATGACGCGAAAGCTTGCGTACTCCCAACCCTGTCCATTGAAAAGTGCCGCGTTCGCCAACACATGATCGATAGTCTCCCATTGCTTGCGATACGCGTAGGATCCCGTCCATGAAGAAAACGGCCACGGCGAATATACCGCCGCGCAGTTCCGCACATGCTCCGCGACGGGCGGTTTTTTTTGGCTAATGATCAAAAACGGCCGCATCTCCACGCCGTCGGTGTCGGCGGCAGCCGCTCGGGACGCGTCTGGTGAATCGGGAAGAAGCGCGGTGACCGTTTGGCCTCCGCGCCGACCGAATTCGTCGACATTCTCGTTCAAATCACCGACAACGACAACATCGATTCCCGGTTCTTCCTTTTCCAGCTGCGCCAAACGCCGCGAAACCACCGCCCCTGATGCCCGCCTTAAGTATTCAGTCGCGTCGTCCCCGCCCAGCTTCGATTTCCAATGGCAGGCGATAACCACCAGCGGCGCCGAACCCGTGTCCACGCGGACTTCCAATACCGGCCGGGGAGCTTCCTCGCCGCGCGCGTTGACCCCGTGAACAAGAGTTTTCACGATGGGATAACGGCTGTAGACGCTGAGCCCCAGCGCCGCGCCCGCATTCTTTGCGCGCGCCGACCAGCCATATCCCAAACCGGAAAGCGGACCCGCGGCCAGGTCCTCCGCGACGGTCGCGTTCTCCGTCTCTATCAGTACCAGTACATCCGGACCACCTTCCGCCATGAGCGCGACGGCCTGTCCGATTTTCTTGAGTCGTTCTCGATATTTTTCGTCGGTCCACCCGGATGATCCGGAATAATCGGCGTATTCGGTACCGTCGTCGCGCCCGTCGAACAAAGCCTGCACGTTCCAAGTCGCGACCGTCAGCCGATCCGCGGACGCCCCCGTCCCCCGCGCCCCATTCCCCGTCTCACACCCGCCGCACGCCGCAAGTACCACGCACGTCGCCGCAATCAGCAATATCCGCATCTGGTCCTCCACCCCTTCATAGAGCCGGAATTCCGTCGGCGCTTGCGTTTTGTTCAATTTTTTTGAGGAAGCCCAAATTTCACTTCGCCAAAATCCCGACCCGGCCCCAAAAAAAGAAGTTTTTGGGGCCGCGAACGAACTAAACCCTTACCAGGCCTCAAAAAGCAAAAGCCCTCAAAAAACTTCAGTTTTTTGAGGGCCAGTCATCGGTACTAGAATCCCTACCGGGATTCTAGAAGCTGATTTTGAAATCCAACCGGGATTTCAATATCAGCGGAGGTCGGAGCGCTTCGTTATCATTTTGGAAAGGAGCCCGTACTTTACGGCCTCCTCGGCGGTCATCCAGAAGTCGCGATCGGTGTCTTTCTCCACCTGGGAAAATTTCACGCCGGTTTCATCCGCGATGAGGTGGTTGATACGACCGCGCAGCTTCTCAAGCTCGCGAGCGTGGATTTCTATATCCGTGGCCACGCCCCTGATACCGGAAAGCGGCTGGTGGATGAGATAGTGACTATTCGGCAAGCCGACGCGGCGTTCTTTGGGTGCGGCCAGTTGAATGATGGCCGCCGCGCTCGCGACCAAGCCCATACCGATAGTCCAAACGTCGGGTTTGACAAAGCGGATCATATCGAAGATCGCGTAACCGGCATCGGCGTCGCCGCCGGGTGAATCGATAAACACCCGAATCGGATCATCGCCCATGTCTTCAAGGAGCAGCAATTGACGGATAGTCCGCTCCGCAAGGTCTTTGTTGATCTCGCCTGAAAGCAGAATGGTACGCGTCTTGAGCATTTTCTGAATAAGGGGATCCGGTCCGGCGGACTTATCTTTTTCGTCGTGCTCCTCGTCGCCTTCTTCTTCGCCGAGGCGGATACGGGGATCGTCGAATGGCTTCATCTAGTACTCCTATCGTGGGCGGCGAGCAATGGTCAACATCCGCCGATTTGCTTTCAATATACGGATTCAAGGCGCTCCCCGTCAATGCGGCATCCAACGGAGGATGACTATTAGGGATTGGTTAGGGTATTGTAAGATAGTTGTGAACACACCATGAGAAGCTGGAAAACCGTATACATTTCGATTCTTGTAGCAGAAACATTGGCAATCGCGGGATTCGGGACTTCAATGCCCGTCATCCCGATCTATCTGCAAGACATGGGCATGCACGATCAGGCGACACTCAAGTTCTGGTCCGGGCTGATCCAATCTGTTTCGGCGATCATGATGGCGGTCACTTCGCCGATATGGGGAAGCTTGGCGGACTCTCGCGGTAGGCGAATGATGCTTCTGCGCGCGTTGTTCGGCGGGGCGATCTTCGTCGGGCTGATGGCCTTCGCGACGGAGCCGTGGCAGCTCCTGGTTTTGCGTGCCTTGCAGGGTGCGGTGACGGGGACCGTTGCGGCAGCGACAGTGCTGGTCGCCGGCATCGTACCGGCGGCTCAACTCGGCGTCACGCTAGGCTTACTGCAAACGGGCGTTTCCGTCGGAAATTCAATTGGACCGCTCATCGGCGGCGTGATATCGGACTTCTTGGGACGACCCGCCGCCTTTATCGCTACAGCCCTCATGCTGATCGCGGGCGGCATCATTATCATGAAGGGCGTGGACAGCGACACAAGAAAACCCGCCGAAGGCGAACAAGGAAAAATTCGCATGGTGCCGGATTTCAGGACCGTGTTGAGTTCGCCGATACTTCCATCTCTCATGCTGGTCACCATGGCGATTCAGGCGGCCACGGCGATCCCGATGCCGATGCTGCCCCTCTTCATCCAGGAAATAACGCCCGACTCAACCTTGGTCGGGTCGACCACGGGAATAGTACTCGGCGCCGGCGCTGCCGCTTCGGCTGTTGCCGCCGCGTTTATTGGCCGTATTTCTAATAAGCTCGGTTACGCGAAAACGCTCTTCCTCTGCCTCTCAGGCGGCGCGCTTATGACGGTTCCGCAAGCCTTCGCCGCCAATCCCCTCCAGCTGACGCTTATCCGCGTTGTTTCGATGCTGTTATTGGGAGGAGCCATCCCCACCGTTCAAGCGCTCATCGCGTCGAATGCTCCCAAAGACAAGCAGGGCGCCATTTTCGGCTTGAATACCTCGGTGGCGGCAATCGGCATGGCGATCGGCCCGGTGATCGGTTCCGGCGTGGCGGCAATCTTTGACTTCCGCGCGGTCTTCATTGCGGGTGGAATAATGCTCGGCGCGACGGTCGCGGTAATGCGCGTGGTCGCGCCGCGCGTTTCCGAACGAACCAGTCGCTACTGAACAGTTATTGAAAGAGTGCCGGTCGGGACTACGGCGGCCGGCGGGACTTCCTTGGTGGGAGTCCCGACATTTCCACTGAGCGTCTCCGAAGCGGACTGCTCAATCAGGTCCGCGACACGGTCCAATCCGCTTTCCAAGACGACGGCGGCAGGCAAGGCGACCGCGCCACCACGCACGATATAGCTGAACTCACCGGCGGCGATCATCCGGTACTGACCGGTCGGCGTCTTCAGTTCGACCGAGCCGCGGTCGACTATCAGGTTGATGCCGTCGAATTCAAAGCCGGTACCACGCACGGATGCAGTCGCGGTGGGACTCTTGACACGGAAGTCGGTCGTCCGGCCGGCTTGGGGCGGAACATCAGCCTTGACGCGACCGGCGAGCAGATACAGTTGCGTCTGCGTACCGCCCTGCGTTTTCACAAGCGCTTCCAGCGTCAACCTGGTAAGCGGTTTAAGCGATATCGTCGTATCGTCGAGTTTCAGGGCCGCGGTGCTTTTGAATCCGGTAGAGACGATCGTGCCTTTCCCGATTTTCACACCCGACTTTGCCGGACGCCAATCAGCGCCGACCTTTTGATATTCGACCTTTCCGCTGATATCCGAAAACACGGCTTCCTGGGCAAATACGCTTGCCGCCGAGCCGATAGCGATGAAAGCAATCACAACGAATGTTTTCTTCATTCTTTCCATCCTTATAAGTTGAAAGCGGCGTTAATCGACGCTTTCCACCGAAGCGGGGAATCCGTCGTATAGATATCAACAGTGTTCGGGATGAACACGCCGCCGGAAAGGTGAAAACTCAGATCGGCCGCGGCCTGCCAGGCGACGCGGGCCGTCGGCTCAAAGCCGAGATAATATCCTGAAGTTTCCGTTCTCACGGTGGCCTTGGTCAGCGCGTCACTGCTCGGAGCGTTGGTGGTAGTACGGAATAGAGCGGAACCGGTAGCGCCGACCGTGACACGCCGAAGAGGAGATGCGGAGAGGTCCAAAGAGGTCAACAAAATGTCGGAGAACGGATATGCGGCGACGGTTACGATCTGCTTCTGCCTGATCGGAGCGAAGTACCTGAAGTTCTCGTTTGTACCGCTTGCCCACGCGACATTGCCGGTCACACGGAATCCGATAATTTCGGGGATAGATAGCCGCACCGTACCGCCCGCGGCCACTGATTTGAAGAATTCACCGTCGTATCCGAATTCCGCCACACACCAGCCGCGCCAGCGGAACAAACGCCCGAAGCGCCCTTCGAAAAATGGTTCCACATACGCGGTGTGCGTCTGTTTACCCGCGCTTTCCAGGTCATACTGACCCCATGCCTCAAGACCGAAATCGTGACCTTGGACCAGTTCGTTGAGCCGAAAACCAAGATTCGCCATCACGCGCTTCGGCGCGAAATAGACCGAGGAATCTTCATACGCCGTTTGATCGTCTTCATCGATCAAGGATCGAGCATCTTCTTTATAAGTCAGTCCGCGGTAACCCGCGCCGAGGTATATGGAGAAGTTGTTCAGGGAAAGCTCCGCACGGAATCCATCGATTAGATTCGACATGACGCGATTGGAAAAATCTTCCACCGCGATGCGTCCGACGGAATACCGAAACACTGACGAAGACCCGAGGAAACCCTCCAGGAGACCTTCAAACTCGGTTCTACCGAGATCCAAACGCCACGGAACGAGAGTCGAAGTCGTTGAATTAAAAGTGCCCTGGAACTCGTAGAGACCGGAAACGTACAGCGCGTTGGAAGACCCGAACGGTACGGCAAGCCATACGTGGGCTTCATTTGCCTGGACCAAAGACCAATCGCCCTCGTATAGGTAATCGCTGTCATTTGTGAGGCTGAGACCGAAATCCAACGAGGCCGCGGAGGCGACCGCGAGGAAGAATACCGTAAGGAAGGCGGAAAGCCGCGCGATAGTTCGTTTTTTCATTTGTTAAGCCCCATCACGTCGAAAATACGGCCGAGCATGCGTACCGCCGCGACGCCATCCACCGTCGCCGACGGATCGGAACGCCCCTGAATAACCTGCAGCGAAGCGAGTTCGCGGTAGGCGTAACGGGAGGAGGGAAACAGCGTATACATAACGCCGCCCTTCATACCGAAGGCGCTCATCAGAATCCGCGCGTATGCCGCGAGCGGCACGGAATCCGCGATGGCCACACCCTTGGGAGCCCAGTTGAGGGTCTCCAAAAGCTCAAACGCACGCCCTTCATCCGCGTCTTCGCTTAAATTATCCGACGCGACCAACACCAAGTAGGATACCTGGCCGTAGTTCACTTTCTTTTCGGAGAGAAGACTGTCTACGAAGGCATTCGATTGCGCAAAAGTTCCCGCGATCAGCATCGCGGAAAAAATGCAAGAAAAGATATAACGTTTCATTATTCTTCCTTGTTAAGGATGTTATAAGGAATATACTACGAAAGATACCAGATTTCTCTTTCGGAGTTCATAAATGTCGAAAACAACTCGATCCCGGCGACGCGTTTTTATTCCCATAGCAGTAGGCGGTTTATTCGCGATCGTCAGTCTTTTTTTACCCGGCTGGAATCTCCTTGAATATTCAATCTACGATACTTTCCTGATGATGAAGCCTGACGTAAAGGAGGACCCTTCCATCGTCCTCTTGGATGTTAACGATTTGTCGATCCAAAAGGCCGGATCGTGGCCATGGCCGCGCGGCTTGATGGCCGGCGGGCTGGCAACGATGACGGAGTTCGGTGTGAATTACGCCATCTTCGATATCGAGTTTCTTGAAAAAAGCCCCATGAGCGTCGATCGGGACTATCTTTCCAACGGCCTTAAAGCCGAGTTCGACGGAGTATTCGACGAAGTCGGATCGAACGTCGGCTCACTTTTCGGCGCGATAGCCGGAGGAAATATCCCGGTGAAGGCCGCGGGGGAATACGGCGAACAGTTGATGCAATTGATCGCGGGAGGCAAAAAGGACCTTTACGCGAAAACCGAACGAGTCGCGGTTGAGAACGACAGCGACCTCGGTCGGTCGATGCGTCTTTTCGGCAACGCTTTCGTCACCCTCAACATGCAGGATGAGCGGGTCGATACCACGAATCCCGAGTTGAGAACCCTCGCCGAAACGAAATTTTCCTACCCAAGAATCACGGTTCGTTCTCCCCTGGAATGGCTTAGTAAGGATTTCTTCATCCCGATAGACGAAGTCTCATCCATGGCAAAAAACGCCGGATTCACGAACGTGAAAATCGATTCGGACGGCGTACGGCGGCGGATCCGCCTCGTGGAGAAAGTGGGCGACAAATATTATCTACAGCTCGCCTTCTCTCCGCTGGTCCACGCGCTGGGGGAACCGGAGATCGAGATTTCGCGTTCCCGCATCGTGCTGAAGGGCGCGAAGCTCAAGGGAAAAACGACCGATATTTCGATTCCGTTGGACGAGGCCGGCCATATGCTGCTGCGCTGGGAGAAAAAAACATATCCCGACAGCTTTGCGCATATGTCCTTCTACCAACTGATCGAATACCGCAAAAATGAGGAAAACCTCATTTCGAACCTTCGTTCATTGAAGGGCATAGAAGCCTGGGCGCTCGTGGAAGGTTCGAACCCCGTCGATGAGCCGTTGACCGCCTGGCGAAGGGCCGAGGAGTTGAAACAAAAAGCCCTGGCCAGCGGCGCGGCAGAGGACCGCGCCGCATGGCTGGAAGCAAAGACCGCTTTCAAGAAAACCGTGGACCACTTCCTTCAGACCGGGTGGGACGTGAAAATGACGGCCTTACTGGACGCGGCAAAAGGGAAATCGTCGGTCGCCGATTGGCCGCTGTACGACGCGTTCAAAGATCGCTTCGCGGCTATCTACGGGAATTGCGCCAAAGCGTCGGACATACTCGAATCGACTGGAAAGGAACTGCGCGCCAGACTGGCCGGCAGCACCTGCATCATAGGTTGGACCGCCTCGGGCAGTACCGATATGGGCGCCAATCCCTTCGACGAAAAGTACGTTAACGTCGGTACGCACGCGACGGTCATCAATGGTATTCGGCAACAGGATTTCTTGAGCGACGCCCCGTCTTGGATAGGATCGGCCGCGGCTATCATCCTCAGCTTCCTGATTATTTTCTTCATCGCACAGCTGAAGACGGTGTACCAAATCGTCATCGGGTTAGGCGCGACCTTGATGGTCTTCTTGGGCAGTTACCTGATCTTCCACTTCACCGGCATCCACGTGCCGACACTCGCGCCGACCTTGGCCACCTTCTTCTCGTTCATGACCTACGCGCTCGTTTCCTTCCTTGTGTCGGAGCGGGAGAAGAGCTTCCTGCGCAAAGCGTTCGGCACCTATCTTTCCGGCGACGTCATCAATGAGATCATCGCGAACCCGTCCATGCTCAAGCTCGGCGGCCAGAAAAAGTGGATGACGGCAATGTTCACGGACATACGAGGATTCTCTACCGTTTCAGAAAAGCTTGATCCGGAACAGTTGGTGAAACTGCTCAACCTGTACCTGTCCGGCATGAGCGACATCATCCTTGAGAACCGGGGCACCATCGACAAATACGAAGGCGACGCCATCATTTCGTTTTACGGCGCCCCCCTTTCCTACGACCTGCATGCGCGGGCCGCCTGTCTTGCGGCTGTGATTATGAAGAAAAAAGAAGCGGAACTGAACGTAAAGTTCATGGCCGACAACATCACGCCGAACCCGCTGCTCACGCGCATCGGACTCAATACCGGCGATATGGTTGTCGGGAACATGGGTACGGAACGCAAGATGGACTACACGATCATGGGAAACGCCGTCAACTTGGCAGCGCGACTCGAAGGCGTCAACAAGCAGTACGGTAGTTGGATATTGGCTTCAGACGCGACGAAAAAGGAAGCGGGCGAAGAGTTCATCAGCCGGCGATTCGACAAAGTGCGCGTAGTAGGCATCAACACGCCCGTGCAGTTATGGGAAATCGTCGGTCTCAAGTCCGACGCGGACGACAAACTTCTGGATTTCCTGGATAGGTTTGAGAAAGCGCACCGCCTATTTGATTCAATGGACTGGAAACGCGCCGAAGAGCGGTTCGGGGCTCTGGCAGCCGAACGACCGGACGACGGTCCGTCCGGGGTCTACCTGAAGCGAAGCCAGGGTTTCCTGGAAAAGCCCCCCGTCGCCGGTTGGGACGGGGTATTCAGCCTTACCGAAAAGTGAGCGCGGGAGCGCCGGCTTCACCGCCCGCGCTCGCCGGAATCGCGTACAGCGGCGCCGCGCCCAGTTCGAACTTGCCTAGTGAGTTACCTTCGCCCTGGGGCCGGGAGGGAGTTTTGCCGTCCGCGGTAGAAAGGCGCCCTGCGTTGAACGTTGAATACGCCGTCTTTGTCTGGGCGTCGTAGTACGCGCCGCCCGCGCAGCCAATGAACACCGAACGCGACAGGAGCGAGGGAGCGGACTCGCCGTAATTGGCGGTGATCCCGTACGATTTAACCGAACCGGCCGCCCAGAGAACGCATTTTTCAATCGAAGGATCGGATGCGGAAATAAAGACGCCGGAGGCGTCCTTGCCCGATCCGCCGACGATGGTGCAGCGTTCCAGGCGCGAGCCTTTGCTGTTGTAAAAGGCCGCGCCGTATCCGACGTTCGCGGAGTTTGCGGCTATCACGGAAGCGGAGACGCTCACCTTCGCGTCGGTGGCGACTAACCCGTAGCCGCCGACCGCGCCGGTTCCCGCCGATAGGATCGACCCTTCGATCGTCGCGCGCGCGCCGTCGACGGAAAGCCCGTACGAAGTAGCGCCGCCGCCGCCGCTCAAACGGCAGGAGCGAAAAAGAGGGGCGGCGGAAGCGAGGGCAACCGCGCCGTACCCGTAGCTGCCATCGCCGCCGAAAGAAGCGCAATCGACAAACTCAGGAGAAGCGTCCTCCGTAACAAGAATCCCCGCCCCGTAGGAAGCCTCGGGACCGCGGAATTCGATTCGCTCGATTCTGGTTTTTGAATCCGCCGCTTTACCTTTGACTTTTATCGCGTACGCCGGAGCTTTCTTGATCGATTTTTCAACCGGCTTTCCGCGGACTACCGTTCGGCTCCCCGAGGCTGCCGCGAAATCGCCGCGAAATCCGCCTACCAGCGTTATCGGAGAGTCGATCTCAATCGACTCTTCAAAAGATCCGGATGCGATTTTCACCTGGGAGATACCGAGAGACCGCGCCTTCGCGATCGCGGCGATTATGCTCCCCAACGGTGCGGTCCGCCGACCGTCGCCGGAAGAAGCCGGGGCGGCGCAGACCTCGCCGATGGTGAAATCGGCGGAAACCACGGCGGATTTCTTACCGCCTGGAATGTAGGCGATCGCTTTTACCAACGCGCTTGAGGAGACCGCGAAGGATCCCGAATAGCGGAGGCCTTTTGTCGCGGAAGGTTCCGACCCGTCAATAGTATACGACACGAGCGCTTCTTTCCGGCTGGGACCTTTTATGGTCACCGTTACGACGGAAACGAAAACGCCGGGGGCGGTGACTATCGCCGGAGAAGAAACATCGATGACCGCCAGACGAGCGCTTTCGGCCTTGGACGCGACCGCTTCCGCGGCTTTGGCTTGCGCCGCGGTTTTACCCGCTTTCGCTTCTTCGGCTTTCGCGGTGGCGGCGGCCTTTTCGGCGGCTAGTCTTTCCGCCTTTTCTTTCGCGCCGGCTTCTTTTTCCTTATCCGGCTTAACGCCTATTTCAGCCTTCGGCTCCGCCGGAGCGGGAACAGCCGGTTGCGGCACGACTGGCGCAAGCGCGGCCGGTTGGGCGGGAGCGGCGACGGGCGGCGGCGTGTCGGCTGTTTTCTTGGCGTTCTCTCCTCCGCATGAAAAAATGGAGACGAGAATCAAGAAGGAGACGACGGTAGGCAATGCTCGGACATGAAGGATTCGACGCATCTTTTTCTCCGTATCGGTTGGTACCGTTCACAAATCATATATCGATTTCAGCATCGCCGCCTCTACCCCGATATCGCTTTTTCCACCAATTCAGCTAAAAGGGGCAAAAGCTGCTTTTTTCGGGACACGATGTCGCGCAGCACGTAGACTTTGTCTTCCATTTTGGGAAAGGACAGGACGCTCATGAAGGCCTTCTCGCCGTCTACGAACAGGACGGAGGTAAGTTCTGTGACGTCGGTGACCATCAGGGCGCTGAACAGGCGCTTGCCTTTTGCCCGGACCGCCGCCAGTTCCGCAAGAATTTCAGCCTTTCTGAGTACCAGGTCCTCGGGGGTATCGGTCTCAACTTGGCTTACGGTAAAGCTGGCGCCCTGCTCGTTGTATTCCTTGAGGTCCATACGCACCAGCTCGTCGGCGGGCCGCGTGCCGATCACGCTTGCGGCCGCCATCAGGTCAACGCCGAGCGCTTCGATTTCCAAGCCGGTTATGGAGGAAAGGTATTCGGCCGCGTCCCGGTCGATGTTCGTGGTCGTCGCCGACTGGAGGACCAAGGTGTCGGAGAGTATGCCGCACAAAAGGATGGAGGCGAAGGATCGATCCAGGGGAACGCGGGCCTCGCGGAACAGATTCGTGATGATGGTGCTCGTGGCGCCGACGACTTTGTTGATGAAGGTGATCGGATAACGGGTTGAAAGGTTTCCGAGCCGGTGGTGATCGATCACTTCCAGTAGTTTGAAATGCTCGATGCCTTCGATCGCCTGCGTGGGCTCGTTGTGGTCCACCATGATCACTTCCACGTTGGGATCCTTGATCAGATCTCCCTCGTGAATGACGCCGACCACGCGGCCGTCGTCGTCGGTGACCGGCAGGCAGCGGGAAGCGGATTGCGATAGTGGCCCGCGTATTTTCCGGACAGGGTCGCGCGCGCGCGCGGCGGGCACGGTCTCATCGCCCATAGCGCTTACCGGCGTGGAGTAGATGATCAGAAGTGAGGTTGACGAGGTGTCGAAGGGGCTGATCATGACCGACACTCGGTTCTTTTCGGCCAGTTCCTTCAAATCCTTGTCCAGCGTGTTGCCGTTGGTGACGATAAGCGCGCGAACCTTCCGCTGGATGCAGTATTTCTGGATATCGAACCGATCGCCGACGATCACCAGAGCGTTCTCCGGCATTTCGGCGTCCAAGTGCCGGTAGAAGGATTCGTCCGCGGAAGCGGCGACGACGATAAGAGATTTTCGCACTTCCTTTTCATCGAAAGAGACCACCGGCTGGGCGCGGAGCGTCTTCAAGAGCAGATCTATCGAGGTGAGTATCGCCGCTTTCTTGTGCGGATTGATCTTCTTGAGAATATTGCGGGCGAACGCGTTGTAATGCAGTAGCGAACGATAGGTGCCGTCTGCGCGGACGATAGGAAGCACTTTGAGATTGTCGGTTTCCATGCGCTCAAGGGCCTCCCAGAGAGGGATGTCCTCGCCGGTGGTTACCGGCGGATCGCAAAGATAATGCTCAACCTTCGGGACAAGGTCGGCAAGGTATTCGGGAACCTGCACAACGAAACGGTCGAAAATGTACTCCGTTTGCGGATTGACTTTTCCCGCGCGCGCGGCGCGGCAGTTTGCCCAACCGAGGGCGTTCTTGAGATGCGCGTACGCGGCGGCCGACACTACCGAATCCGTGTCGGGATTCCTGTGTCCTATTACATATATCAGTTTATCCATATACCTCTTTATACACGAACGAGCGTAATCGATCGAGGGGCGAAGTTGAGTGCCCCCTTCCTGGCCGTCTGGGCGATGGATTCAAACGCGAGGCGCCTGTCGACAAGAGCCGTCCCGCGCGCCAAGTCGTCGAAAAGACTTTCGTCGACGGCCCGCCGCAAACGGAACGGCCGCGCGCGAAGGTTTATGAGCCCCGCGAACTTTCCGCCGCGGCTTTCAAGCCGAAACACGTCTTTCGCGACGCGGACAGCGCCGAATTCCTCGTCTTCGGGTATTTCGTCGTAGAACCCCACGATGCGTTCGGTAAGAAACCGTTCCGCCGAAGACGAACCGAAATCGACTGGATCATCGGAAAACATGATCTGGCCGGCTAGGAGGTAATTCACCAGGGCGATGAGTTCTTTCTCGTTTTCCGTCAAACGGCAATTTTTTTCCCGCAGGAACACCACATCGGGGTCATTCACGTAGACCGTTCCGTCCAGGTAAGAACGGCCGATCGTATCCAGAAGGTTCACGTAAGCGCTCGGGCGGCCCACATGTCCGATGAGTTTCACCTTAGCCCAGTCCCAGTCTTCTTTGGTATCCGCGCCGATACGGGAAAGCGGGAAATACGGGTACGACGGCCCGAGCGGCAAACCGCAACCGAGGTAGGCTATGGGCCTACCCTCATTGTCGGTCGTGCGCGAGGTGAGCATCTTCAGCGCCAAGTCGTAGAATTCATAGGCGGCACCGCCGTTTTGATAGACGCCGCGCAGCAGTCCCGCGTACAGGAAATCGAGTTTGAGGTAGCGGATGCCCCATTCATCGATCGCGCGATCCATGAGGCCGCCCAAATACGTACGAACGTCTTCGCGGGAAAGGTCCAGGCAATGGAACTGGTTGTCCCACTTATCGTTGAAACCCGCTACTACCGGTTTGCCGAGCGCGTCCTTGAGCAACCATTCCGGCCGTTCCCGGAAGATCGCGGCTTTTTTGGTGACCAGAAACGGAGCGAACCAAAGACCGGGGATCATCCCTTTTTCGTGTATTGATTCGGAAAGAGCGCGGAGTCCCCCGGGAAAACGGGATTGGTCGATTTCCCATTCGCCCACGGTGTTCTGCCAGCCGTCGTCAATCTGGAAAACCGTCGGCCTCCCGCGGCGCGCATAGAAGACGTTGATAAGATTGTCCGTCTTGCAAAGGGCATCCAGGTCCGCGCGGATGAGGTTCTCATCGATATTCGTGTAATGGTTGTACCAGGATTCGAAGCCGCCCGGCCGGAGTCGCTTCCGGTCCTTTGATTTGAGAAAGGAAAGTCGACTAAACCGTCGCTCCGGTTCGTATATGCGTCTGAGGGCATCTTTCAAGGCGAAAAATCCGACCGCGTGGAAAACATAAAGTTTCGCGGCGACCTCACCGGGTTTCCATTCCTTGCCCCGAGAAAAAACTTCGATCGTCAGCAGCTTGGAACGCCTGTCGATCCGATAACTAAGCGGCGGATGCGCCCCCCCGTCCAGGGAAGCCAAACAGAGATAGTCGTCCCCGACGCGCAGGTAGGAAATAAAATGACCTACGATCTCTCCCGGTTTCGGATCGTCTCCGTCACGATTCGTGTATTTGATGAGCTCCGGAACAACCAGGACGCGTCGCGGTAAAGTCTCATTCCAGGCAAGTTCCCAACCCGCGGACCAGGATTGCCAGCCGCCGCCCTGAACAAACAACGCGCGTTTGTTCCACAACGCCGAACGCAGCGAATTCGCGCGCGGAAGTTTGACCAGATCGAAAAGCGCATCGAACGGGAACGAATCGAGAACCAGGGAATCAGCGCGCTCCGGCGCCTGTTCCGCTCCTATCGAATATGTTACACAGACGCGGCCTGAACGATGCTCGACCTTTGAAATGATACCTGCAGTCGCCATATTTTACTCAGTGTATCGCCGATCGCTCGTTTGCGCATCCCTTTTCTTTACCAAACAGGGGCGTTCGGTCTAGTATGTCGCTCAATGATTGAACTAGTGGCTTTTCTGGGAAACTACGGACGGGAATACGAGCGGAACAGGCATAACGCGGGCCGACTTCTGGAGCGGAGCATCCCGTTTTTGGAAAACCTGGCTTGGCAAAAGAAATGCAAAGGGCGATACGCCGCGATGGACATGGACCGGCTCTGCCAAACCGCCGGCGCGAAAACGGCCGTCCCGCCCGAAGCTCCAAAACGACTCCATTTCATCATGCCGGAAACCTATATGAACCTCTCAGGCGATTCAGTCCATGAAGCGGCGACTTTTTTCAAGATCCCGGCTGAAAAAATACTTGTCGTACACGACGAGCTCGAAATTCCACTTGGCTTCGCGAGCTTCAAGTTTTCAGGCGGCCTGGGAGGACACAACGGACTAAGGTCGATGAAAGCGCGTTTCGGCACACCCGATTTTTGGCGCCTCCGCATCGGCATCGGCCGTCCGAATCACGCCGACATCGCCGCGTGGGTCTTATCCGATTTCACCAAAGAGGAATTCGCGCTCCTGGACACGGTATTTCCGCTGCTGGCCGAGGTGTTCGCCGACGCGCTTCTGTACGGACCGGATAAACTGCTTCCTGACTGGAATAAAAGAAAAATCGTTTGATCAACACGTTTGATTTTCGCCTTCCCGTGCCCTAGACTAAGTATATTAGTTAAATAGGGAGGGGCTTTCATGACTGGAAAGATTTCTTCAATCGATGCGGTACGCGCGGACATACCGACGCTTGAACGGGCTCTCCTGCTTCAGGAAACAGCGGCGGCAGCCGGCCTGGATTGGCCCGAGGCGGCCGATGTCTGGTCACGCATAAATGAAGAATTAGCCGAGGTGAAAGCAGCCAGCGAGGATATATCGATACTCGGGTCGCGCATAGCCGCGAGATCGGCTGAAAGGCAGGAACACGGCGTTCCCGGCAGCGAAAACGCTCACAACCTACTCGTCGACGAATTGGGGGAATTGCTGTTCGCCGTTGTCGACGTGTGCCGACTCCTCAGCGTCGATCCCGACCAAGCCCTCAAGCGGGCAAACGATCTCTTCGGCTGTTGCTTTACACAGCTTGAGCATCAATGCGGCAAAGAGGGTCGCATGCTCCCTCTTGAACACCCGGCTACATTGAAACGGCTTTGGGATCAAACCAAGCGGCTACAAAGAGAAAAAACGACTTCGTCCAACATCATTTGGGAAGGCATCGGATTAAGAGCGCTCGGACCCCAGGAAAATTTGGACCTGCCGACGGCGGCGCGAGCCTAACCGTCCCGCGACCATCGGCATGGCCGACGGCATGGCCGACGGCATGGCCGACTTGACTTGAGCCGCCGTATCCGGACAATAGCGTTCATGAGGTGATCATGAACGCTGCGTCCCAATCTTTTGCCCGCTTATATGAAATCGTACAACGTCTGCGCGCTCCCGACGGTTGCCCGTGGGACCTTGAACAGTCTCCCGCCACGATGCGCGGCGACCTTATCGAAGAAACCTACGAATGCGTCGAGGCGATAAATGAGAACGATCCCGCGCATATCCGGGAAGAACTTGGCGACGTATTCCTTTTAGCGACCATGATTTCCTACATGCATGAACAATCAGGCGATTTTTCCGTCGCCGACGCTCTTGAAGAAATTTGTGAAAAACTTATCCGCCGCCATCCCCATGTTTTCGGCGAATCGGAGGCGGCGACCGCCGCGGAAGTGCTCAAACAGTGGGACATCATCAAGGTGGAGCAGGAAGGCCGGAAACCGAAGGATTCGGTGCTGGACCAAGTCTCCCGTGCGCTGCCGCCTCTGGAACGCGCCTTCAAACTGCAAAAAAAGGCGGCAAAGGTCGGCTTCGACTGGCCGGAGGCCGCGGGAGTCTGGAAAAAAGTAGCCGAAGAACTCGCCGAAGCGAAGGAAGCCCACGAACAGCATACCGACGAAGAAAACCCCCAAGCCGCCGCGCATCTTGAGGAAGAGCTGGGCGATCTTCTTTTTTCAGTCGTCAATATCTGCCGCTACCTGCGCGTGGACCCGGCGGTCGCGCTCCACGGCGCGAACATCAAATTCACCGGACGCTTCAAACATGTTGAGAAACGGATGAAAGAGACCGGAGAAAGCATGGAAAAC
>Ga0172379_10003637_pt1 | contig 24172 bp, 26 predicted proteins | sample GrowelOW334metaG_FD_119756 | JGI IMG/M metagenome (GOLD analysis project Ga0172379, IMG submission 119756) | Groundwater microbial communities from an aquifer near a municipal landfill in Southern Ontario, Canada - Groundwater well OW334 metaG | ecosystem: Environmental > Aquatic > Deep...
AGGTCTGCAACTCGACCTCATGAAGTTGGAATCGCTAGTAAACGCTGATCAGCTACGCAGCGTTGAATACGTTCTCGGGCTTTGTACACACCGCCCGTCACACCAAGAGAGTCGGTAGCACCCGAAGGCTGACATTAGTTGGACGAAGGTGAGATCGATAATAGGGGTGAAGTCGTAACAAGGCATCCGTAGCGGAAGCTGTGGATGGATCACCTCCTTTCTAAGGAGTATTCGAGCAACTCATCTCACAATAAGTTGCTCACATAGTCGGATGTCACCATTGGTGGCATGGATTGACTAAAAGTTCTCACTTCTAAGTTATTAAATTAAATAAACCCTCAAGGGGCTTATTTTTTTTGATGTATTGTAATATTTTTATTTAGGATTATAATTATATTACTAAATATTAAACTAAAAAATGAACGATAAAAAACCCCCCTCGGATGCGTCAGTATTTGGCAAGAAAAAATTTCTTTTCGTGTCTTATGATGCATTAATAAGTGACGTGGCTTGGAAAATTTTAAGAGAAGGCCATGACGTTAAGTATTTTATAAGAAACGAAGCAATCAAGGATATTAGTGATGGCTTTGTGCCAAAAAGTGATGACTGGGAAAAAGATTTGGACTGGGCAGACATTGTGGTCTTTGATGATGTTTTGGGCATGGGTACTATGGCTCAGGAAGTTAGAGAGCGTAATATCCCAGTGATTGGGGGGACACCTTATACTGATCAATTGGAAGATGATCGTTCTTTTGGTCAGGAAGAATTAAAAAAAGCTGGTATACCAATTATCCCTTATGAAAATTTTACCAATTTTGATAAAGCTATAGACTATGTCAAAAAGAATGAAAATCGTTATGTAATAAAACCTAGTGGTGAAGCTGCTAATACCAAACATTTTTTGTTTGTTGGTGAGGAAGAAGATGGCAAAGATGTAGTACAGATGCTCGAGGCTTACAAAAAAGTTTGGAGTGAAAAAATAAAAGAATTTCAATTGCAAAAAAGGGTATCAGGAGTAGAAGTGGCTGTCGGCGCTTTTTTCAATGGCTATGAATTTGTCTATCCTATCAATATAAACTTTGAACATAAAAAAATGTTTCCAGGCAATATTGGTCCTTCCACTGGTGAGATGGGGACGTCAATGTTTTGGTCTGGACCAAATAAAATTTTCAATCATACTCTGAAAAAAATGGAGGGTATTTTACGTCAAGAAAGGTATACAGGGTATATTGATTTAAATTGCATTGTTAATGGTAATGGAATATATCCATTAGAGTTTACTGCTCGTTTTGGCTACCCAACTATTCAAATACAAATGGACGGTATACTAATGCCAATTGGACAGTGGTTGTATGAGATGGCTACTGGGACTTTAAAAAACTTTAAGACCAAGACCGGATTTCAAGTTGGTGTTAGATTGGTAGTGCCTCCTTATCCATATGGCTCAACTATTAAGACTGATTTAGCTGAGTATAAAGATGCTATTATTATTTTCAAAAAACCATCTTTAGACGGTATTCATATTGTGGAAACAAAATTGGTGGATGGTGAATGGATGGTGACTGGAGACCATGGTGTTGCTTTGATAGTCGTTGGTACTGGTTCAACTATGAAACAAGCTCAACAGCAGGTCTATCATAGAATTGAGAATATTTTGATTCCTAATATGTTTTATCGGGATGATATTGGCGATCGTTGGTTTGAAGATAGTGATAAACTCCATAATTGGGGTTATTTACGAGAAGCTTAAATATATTATTATTTGTTATTTTAAATCAGCCTTTGTTTTTGCCGGCTGATTTTTAATATTTTTAAAAAATCAAAGATAAATTATCACCGGATTTAGTCTTGCCAAAAATCAAAATTTCTGTTATTATCTGACCTGTCGCATCTTTAAAAAATCTTTTACTTTATTGGGACATTTGAGCCATATTATCATGCGTTCGTTGGTCGGGGGCATGTAGCTCAGTTGGTTAGAGCACCACACTGATAATGTGGGGGTCGGAGATTCGAGTTCTCCCATGCCCACCAGAGATTGCATGATAATATAAATGTTATGACATTGCAGGAATTACAAAATTTAATTTTACAGCAAGCCAAGGATAAAGATTGGGGAGTCATTCCTCAAGATATAATTTTTGCTGAAAAATTGGCTTTAATTCATCAAGAGCTTTCAGAAGCCTTGGCAGCTTACCGTGGTGGTCAAATGACCGGTAAAGATGGTGTGGCTGAGGAATTGGCCGATGTCGTAATGCGAGTTATGCATTTAGCTGGTATATATAGTTTTGATTTAGAATCAGAGATATTGAAGAAAATTGAAGTTAATAAAACTAGAGATTGGAGTAAAGATCAGTTGTATATTGATAGGGATAATAGAGCAAAAAATTAATTTTTTGCCACGGTAGCTCAGTGGTAGAGCAGAGGACTGAAAATCCTTGTGTCGGTGGTTCAATTCCGCCCCGTGGCACCATTGAATATTTAGTTATTATCGGGGTGTGGCGCAGTTGGCTAGCGCGCGTCGTTTGGGACGATGAGGCCGGAGGTTCGAGTCCTCTCACCCCGACCATTGAAAATTTATGGTCGAAGAAAAATCGATTAGTAACCAGAGGATAGCAGCGGTTTCATTTTTTATAATGCTCTCTGTTATTATTTTTTCTGAAGAAATAGAGCCAAGAGATTTTAGGGAAGCCATTTCTAAAAAACCAAGTTTGATTTTGGAGTTAATTGGAGTATTTATTGTCTTGTTTTTAATCCAAAAGCTAGTTATCAAAATTATCTATTGGTTAGAAAAGAAATTTAAATAGGCGGGTGTCGTATAGTGGTTTATTATGTCAGCCTTCCAAGCTGAAGAGGGCGGTTCGATTCCGCTCACCCGCTCCAGTAAATTATAAGCTTTATAGCTTGTTTTTTTATTCGTAAAAATTCGCCAATTGTAGCGTTTTTTTGTATAATATAGATATGTATAAAATTTTTACTAAAAAAATCATTATTATAACTGCAGTTATTTGGGCTATTGTATTAATAGGGCTTATATCATTTTTGTTTTTGAGTAGCTCACCCAAAGCAATAGAATATTTTACAGAAGAGACAAAAAAGACAGATCAATATCAGACTAAAATGGAATCATGCTTAAAAGAAATATCTCCAGATGCATTATATGGAATATACGGTATTTATTCACTTCGTACAATTGATGATATTGATAAGAATGATGAATATTATGCAGAGATTGAAAAAACCTTTCACAGCAAAAGAGGGACGATTGTAGATATGTATGGTGACCCCATTCAAGAGCATATTGAGATGTATCTTGATCCTATTCCATGCACTGGCTTAAGTGATAATGCGAAAAGACTCACATTTACTACAGGTGAAAATGGTGGTTTTGAATTTTTTGTTGAAGAGCTTGGTGGCTACACTTTATCCTTGCAAGATGCTTGGTATTTAGAAAATACAGACTTGAAGCCCGTAGATTTTAGAAATGGAAATGACGGTTATAGGCTGGTTGTTCGTAATGAGGAGCATGACAGAGAGATGTTGGCAAAATATATAAAAACAGTAGAATATGGTGAAACACTTTGGTCTATTGCTACTGAACATTATGGGCAAGGCTACTATTGGCCTTTAATAGCTCGGGCTAATAATTTAAAACAAGATGAAGGTATACCAGAAATATTTCCCGGGGATGAGTTGGTAGTTACACCAATTGCTAAGCTTAGTCAAAGCCAGTTAGAAGAAATCAGGCAGGCATTTCATGCAGAGGATTTTGGAGTTAGCTTAAATATAACAAATAGACAGTTTAACTATAGTATAGATTACCCAGGGCGTTGGGTAGCTCAAAGCCCTCTGACCAGAGGATACGATTCTAATGCTAAATATTATGATAGTTATATTCATGAACAAAAAATTATTGGTCCAGAATATCGTCAGGAGTATTCCAGTAATAATTGGGAGATGTCATTTGTTACAGTTTTTGTTTATGATAATAGAGAGGACAAGACTCTGGAAGAATTTGCTGTCTATAGAGATATTACAGACCAGAGTGTTATAGATATGGGTCATTTTGTTACAGAGGAATGGGAAAATGGCGGTATTTTGCTTACAGGAGGTTATTATAATCGTACGCAGCATCTTTTCTTTTTAAAAGATAAGCTTATTTATGATATTGCTTTTTCTTCGTTGTTTTCCGTTGAACAAACCGACCCAGGTATACATCAGGAGATGTTAGATATGATTCATAGTTTTAAATTTGTAGATTAGATATAATAAATTTATGACTAATATAAAAATAGCGAGTGGTGTCGTCCATACTGTACCAGTAGATTTAAGAAAAGCTCTAGGTGCAGAATCAAGGGTATTGCTAGCTTGGAATAATTTAACTCCTTTGGGGCGCAACGAGTGGATTTGTTGGGTTACTTCAGTCAAAAAAATAGAGACAAGAAAAAATCATATAGAAAGATTGTGTCAGGAGCTTCTTCAAGGTAAACGCCGACCTTGTTGCTGGCCAGGCTGTCCGCATCGCTAAATTAGTATAATAGCTGGCTCTCTAGAAAAATGATTTTTTAGAGAGCTTTTTTCATTTGTCTTTTTTATTTTGGCTTGCTAAGATTGACTTATGGTTATCAAAAATATTTCACCGCTGGCCGATAGAATGCGCCCCAAGACTTTGGAGGACTTTTTGGGGCAGGAAAAAATAGTGGGAAATGGTAAATTACTTAGACAAGCTATTCTAAATGACAATGTACCGCCAATGATTTTTTGGGGACCACCAGGGTCGGGTAAAACCACCTTGGCCTATATTATTGCCAATTCTACTAATTCAGATTTTGTACAAATTTCAGCTGTCTCAAGTGGAGTAGCAGATTTGCGTCAAACTATTATCCGAGCAGAACAAAACAAAAAAATAAATAAAAATACCATTTTATTTATTGATGAAATCCACCGCTGGAATAAAGCTCAGCAGGATGCTTTGCTACCTCACGTAGAAAAAGGCACAATAATTCTTATTGGTGCTACTACTGAAAATCCCAGTTTTGAAGTACGTGGGGCCTTACTATCTCGCTGTCGAGTCTTTGTTTTAGATAGATTGGACAGTGATAATATTAAAAATATTATTGAGCGCGCTTTGGCTGATCAAGAAAATGGTTTAGGAAAATTAAAACTTAAAATCAGCACAGAAGTAAAAGACGTAATTTCTCAGTGGAGTAATGGCGACGCCCGAGTAGCCTTAAATGTTTTAGAATATGCCAGCTCAATTAGTAAAAATATAAGTTTGAATTTGATAAAAGAGGCTTTCCAGAAATCACATCTTTTGTATGATAAAGATGGTGAGGAACATTATAATATTATCTCAGCTTTACACAAATCTATGCGAGGGAGCGATGCTAACGCGGCCTTGTATTGGCTAGCTAGAATGCTAGAAGCTGGTGAAGACCCTCTTTATGTGGCTAGACGCTTAGTCCGTTTTGCTTCTGAAGATATTGGTTTGGCCAATTCACGAGCCTTGGAGCAAGCAGTGGCTGCTTATCAAGCTTGCTCATTTATTGGTCTGCCAGAGTGTAATGTCATACTAGCCCAAGCAGTGGTCTATATGGCTAAGTGTAAAAAATCCAATGACTTATATGTAGCTTATGGTCAAGCTCAAAGTGATATAAAAAAATACGGTAATTTGTCCGTACCGCTCCATATCAGAAATGCCCCGACCAAACTCATGAAAGATTTGGGTTATGGTAAAGACTATAAATATAGTCCAAATTTTGATTATCAAGAGAAGCAAGAATATTTGCCAGAAGAATTAAAGAATAGAAAATATTTAAAAGAATAGATTTATGATAAAAGCTATAATTTTTGATTGGGGTAGGACTATATATGACAAAGAAAATGAAAGACTATTCCCAGAAACACAAAGTGTTTTAAAATATTGTTTTAAAAAATATAATTTATCCATTGTTTCCTTGGCCACAGATGATGATATCGAGGGTAGATTTGCTAAAATAGATAAATATGATATTAGGAAATATTTTAAATTTATTTTATTTCATGTGAATGACAAAGAAAGTTTATTGAGGAATACTATTGGTAATTTGAACATTAAACCAGAAGAAATAATGGTGATTGATGACAGAATAAAAAGATTATCTTTTCCTATAAAAATAGGCTGTCAAACAATTTGGATAAAAAAAGGGAAATTTTTTAATGAAGAACCAGATAGTGAAAGCGGCAAACCAGATTATATAGTAAAATCTTTGGAAGAGGTGTTAAAAATTTTATAAAATTATCTATACTTAGCCAAAAGACCCATTTAGGGTTTTTTAGTCTATCTTTTTGTGCTATACTAAAATTCTATGAAAAAAATACAGGCAATATTATTGCCAATTATTATATATAGCTTAATATTTTCTCCATTTAAAGCCAGTGCCGAAGCAGTACGGGATATTATTTTTCCAATTGAGCAAGGTTGGGATTATAATTTTACTGACACCTATGGAGCAGCTAGATCAGGTGGTCGTAGCCATGAAGGCACAGATATTATGGTGGAACAGATGACCCCACTTTTAGCCGCAGTTGATGGTCGGGTTAGTTCTTTGGTAGATAATGATAAAGGCTGGGGATTAGCTATTTCCATTGATGATAGCGAAGGCTATTCTTATAATTATTTGCATATCAATAATGATAGCCCCGGTACAGATGATAACAAGCAAATTAGGATTTATGCTTTTCCCAAAGATATTGTCAAAGGTGCTCAGGTGTCAGCTGGACAGGTCATAGCTTTTGCTGGGGACAGTGGTAATGCTGAAAACGTCGCTCATCATTTGCATTTTGAAATGTGGACACCCGAGGAAAAATCCATCAATGCTTACCCTAGTCTCATGGCGGCTATTGGCAAACCAGTAGTTATTAGCCCAGAAGCAGCTTATATATTTACTAGAGATTTGGAATTGGAAAGTGAAGGGGAGGATGTCAGACAATTGCAAAAATATCTTAATCAGCATGGTTTTATAATTTCTGCTTCCGGAGCTGGTTCACCAGGCAGTGAAACTGATTATTTTGGTCCGGCTACTCAAGCCGCTTTGATAAAATTTCAAAAAGCCAAGAGTATCAGTCCAGCAGCTGGTTATTTTGGTCCCCTGACCAGAAAGTTGATAAATAATAGCAGTAGCTCAGTACCAGTTGTACCAACTAGTAATGGCATTGTCACAGCTGGCTGGCTAGTAAAAGACAAGATTTTACCCAAGGTTTTTTATGTAGCCCCAAATTTGGAATTACAATGGATTGTCAGCGAAGAGGCAGCAGTTAGACATTTTGGTCAAAATTGGTATTTAGACATCAAAGAATTTAATGACTTAAAAGCTTTGGGTTTGAGTTTTGGTGGTCACCTTTTATAATACACATTTTAGCAGCTGACAGATTAAATTCCCTCTAGGGAGTTTTTTTGGTATAATAAAAGCATTGTAATAGTCTATATAATTTTTTATATATAAAACTATGTTGTATGATCTATTAAGTCTTATTTTTGGTTCTATGAGCTTATTGCCAGTTATTGCTATTATCATTTTATTTGTTAAGCTTGGCAATTTGAAAAAAAGAGTTAAAGTATTGGAGAGGCAGTCTAATACTAATGACAATTTAGCTACTTCAGTCAGTTTAAAAAAACCAGCTGTTCAAACAGCTAATATGGCGACCCCTAAAGACAGTCAACAGTCGGCGGCCATTTCTCAAAAAATAGTAGACACTACTAGGCAGGCCTCAACTAATAAAACAGAGGTATTATCAGAGCCATCTACTTTCTCTAGTATCTTTCATTGGGTCAGGGAAGAATGGCTTTTTAAATTGGGAGCTTTGCTTTTATTATTTGGTTTTGCTTGGTTTGTAAATACCAATAATTGGCTAGGACCACTTGGTAGTACTATGCTGGGAATTGTAGTTGGAGCCAGTTTGTTAATTTTGGGAGCTTGGCGCATTAAAACAGATTTACACCAAGGTAATATTTTTTTAGTGCTAGGCTCAACAGTAATTTTAATTACTGTTTATGCGGCTAGAAATTTGCATGATTTATTTACACCTATCACCGCTCTAGGGCTGACACTACTAAGTACAGCTTTTGTAGCTTTTGTCAGTGTCAAAAGGCATTCCATTGGTCTAGCTATAACAGCTTTAATTTTGGCGGCTATAGCACCACTTTTGGTAGATGCTTCTAGCACTAGTTATGTAGAATTATTTACTTATCTGACAGTAGTGATTATAGGAGTCATCTGGGTAGTGATTTTGACTACTTGGAGACCACTGACACTTTTATCTATTATCATGGTAGCTTTACATAGTGCTCCAGTTTTAGCGACTTATAGCATAGCTACCAAGAGCACGGTTTTATTATTTATCTATTTCTTAGCTTCATTATTTTATATTTTTAATACCATTGGTCTTTTGAAAATAAAAGATAAAAGTACCAAGTCTGATGTCATCACCGCCGCTTTAAATGGCCTGCTGTTGTTGGTTTGGATTTTAGCGGCTGCTCAAAAAGAGTGGCAAGGACTGATTATCACTGCTTGGATGTTTGTTTTTGCTTTGGGAGCTTTTATGATATTTAGAAAGACCGGAAAAAAGGACGCCCTATATATTTATACTGGAGTGGGCATTGCTATGTTGGCTGCCGCTACGACAGTAGAGCTTGATGGGGCAGTACTTACTGTAGCTTATACTGTTGAAAGTGCTGTGATATCTTTGATAATGTTTGGGGCTATGAAAAATTATGTTACTGGACAAAAATATAGTTTATTACTTTTAGGACCAATATTATTTGCTTTTAGTGATATTGAAAGATTTGATAGAAGCCGGACAGTCTTTAATCAATATTTCTTTGCTATTTTAGTTTTGGCTTTATGTCTTTTTGCCTTAGGTTTGGCTTACAGATATCTGGGCCGGACAGCTGAGCGAAAAGGTTTTTTTGCTAAATTATATATTGGACAAATAATATTGGGCTCATTTTATGTATATATTTTATTATGGCATTCATTACATAATGCTATAGACAATAGAAGTAGTGCTGCTATGGTGGCTATTGTTATCTATACTATCATTGGTTTGATAACTAATATTTACGGTAAGCTAAAAGATAAAAAAGTATTTTTCTTTTATGGCAGCACCATGCTAGTTTTGGTTGTGCTGAGATTATTACTAGTTGATATTGGTCAAATGGATCAAGGCCGTCGAATCACCACTTTCTTTTTCATCGGCTTTTTATTGATTAGTGCGGCTTTTGGTACCAAAAAGAAAAAAATAAATAATAATTTAGAAAAATAGTATGTTAAAGTTTAATAAAAAAAGTTTATTGTTTGTAGCTTTTGCTTTATTATTTGTAATTCCTAGCGCCAAAGCAGCTAGCATTCAAAACCCAGTGGAAGCCTTCAGACAATACAAGGATATTAAAGATTTAGACATTGTGGTGCCGACAGTAGTAGAAGTACCAATTGAGTTTTTTTATCTAGAGCGGGCAGATTTTTTGCTTATTGATCAAAACACTGATATAGCCCTACCTTATTATTATAAAAAGAATGTTATTAGTAATGAACCTTATTATACCTTAAACACTATACCAGCTTCAGCTAGTGCTTATAAAATGGTTGATAAAAATTCCAATACCTATAGTGATTTTGAATTGGATAGTAATGATCAGGGGACAGTAACTATTAATTTGAAAAGTCATATACCAGTGACTTCTTCGGCTATTATGGCTATTTTGGATAATAATGTAGCCATGCCGACTTCAGTTGAAATATCGGCTGTGGTCAATGGTCAGAATAAAAAACTTTTAGCCAGAACCAGTATGTCTCAGCAAACTATCCGTTTCCCAGAGACTATGGCTCAAGATTGGAAAATAATTTTTACTTATGTCCAGCCACTTAGAATCAATGAAATTCGTCTAATGCAAGAAACTCCTGGTCAAAGTATTAGCCATTTTGTCAGATTTTTGGCTCAACCAGATAGAGATTATCGTTTATATTTTGATCCAGATAGATCTATTATTTCTAATACAGCTGAGGCTGGAAATTTGTATTCTGATGATGGAGTTTTATCTCTAGAAACAATTCCTTCTTTAGCCAACCCTTTATATACTCAAGCGGATATTGATAGTGACGGCTTGCCAGATGTATTTGACAATTGTGTCTCTATCGCCAACAAAGATCAAAAAGATATAAACGGTAATGGTCGAGGTGATGTTTGTGAAGATTTTGATAAAGATGGCATTACAAATGATAAAGATAATTGTCCTAATGATCCAAATAGGAATCAAGCGGATATTGACAGAGACAATCTAGGGGATTTGTGTGATACAGAGGAAAGTAGATTGACTGAAAAACATAAGTGGCTACCATGGTTGGGAATCGTTTTTGCACTGGTGGTCATAGTGGTTCTATTCATAGTTACCGCCAAATCCAAAGAACCAGCTACAATAGATAAAGAGGTAGATGATGAAAGATTAGAATAAATTTATTATAAAAGCCCTTACTTTAAGCAAGGGCTTTTTTGTTGACTAAATATTATATTTAAGGCAGAATAAGTGTATGAAAATTATAATTGCCACTCCTTTATTTCCCCCAGAAATAGAAGATATTGCCAACTATAGTAGAGATATTGCTATGCACCTAAAAGAAAATAATCAGGTGCAAATTTTGACTTATGCGGGGCCAGTGGAGGAAATAGTTGATTTGGAAATTTTTACTATCAACAAAAGACAATCTTTGTTATTTAGGATTTCTAAATATTTTATAAAGTTGTTAAAATTAGCCAGACAGGTTGATCTTATCTATGTTCAAAATTCTGTGGCTGTCAGCTGGCCAGCTATTTTGGTAAAGATCATTACTGGTCGGAAAGTAATTATCAATTTTATAGAAGACGAAGCTTGGAAGCGGTCTAGACATTTGCATTTGACTGATAAATCTTGGCAAGATTTTTTGGCCAAGCCAGAGCTCAATTTTAAAATTAGTTTAATTAGAAAATTACAAGCTTGGACTTTAAGAAGAGCAGATAAAGTAATAGTTTCCTCTCAAACTTTAGCTCAAGCTATAAGCCAAAGCTATCATTTGCCGGAAACTAAATTAGTAGTAAATTATCCAGTGGCTAACATAGCAGTAGTGTTACCATTTGAGCAAAATATTAAGCCAAATCAAATTTTAGTATTTGGTAGTGATTTTGATTTGACTAGTCAGAAAGTAATGGGTGATTTTAAATTAATTTTTTTGGGCGATAAGACATTAGCAAAAGCTGAAATGGCATATTTGATAAATACTTCAGAGTTAATTATTTATAATCACCAGTCAGCCAATTTTGATAATTTTTTAATTGATTGTCTAGCCGCTGGTAAAAATATTTTGGCTCATGATACTAGTTACACTCAAGAAATAATTGAGCAAGCAGGAACTTTACTTGATTTTAACAATAAACAGGCAGTGCTTGAAAAAATTCGCCACTTGCTTGCTAATAGAACAGAGGATAAAGATATAGCCAATATATTTACTTGGCAAAATCATTTAAATAAATTGCAAGAAGTATTTCAAACAATAGTTAAAAAATAATCATGACAGCTTTGGAAATCAAAAAAGAATGGGAAGATTATTGTAGCCAAGAAATTGAAATCTTGCGTCCGCTTTTAGCTAGTTTAGGTTTTGAGTTAGCTAAAATACAGGTTCATATTGGTGGTGAGCGTTATGCTTTTAGTGAAAAAAAATTAGTGTTAGTAGGTCAGCGCATAAATGATAGTTTAAAAGTTATCATCAAAGTTAGTAGTGATGCCAAAGGTATTTCTGAAATTAAACACGAAAGACAAAGTAGGCAAATGCTAGAGAAAATAAATTTTGCTTATCATGTTTTTTTTACACCCCAGGAAATATTATATCAAGAGCAAGAGAATAGAGTGATATTTATCACTAAATATATTGAGCAAGAGTGTCAATTTCTGGAGCGTCCCCTAGAAGAGCAGTTTTTCTTAAGCCTCAAAGGCCTAGAAGTCCAAGAGGGTGTACAGGTAACTACTTATGAGCATGCCCATGATATGAGTAAATACTTTGGTATTTGGACGGCTAAAAATTATTTACAGCAATTTAGCAAATATCAGCAAGAAGTAGTACAGAAATTACCAGCCGAAGGTCCCGAGCGTAGTCGAGGGGAACAAAAAGATCTCTTAGCTTTGTATGAACAGGCTGAAATATTTTTAAAAAATAATATTAAAGTCATTGATTTATATGGTGGTTTTTTGACCCACTGGGATTTTGTGCCTCATAATATCCGTATTAATGATGGTGATATTTATCTACTTGACCATTCTTCAATCCGTTTTGGCAATAAGCATGAAAGCTGGGCGCGCTTTATCAATTTTATGTCCATGCACAACAGCGAGCTAGAAAAAGCCCTATTGTTCTATGTGAGAGAAAATAGACCAGCTTCAGAGTATTTGTCTTTACAAGTGATGCGAGTTTATCGACTAGCTGAAATAATTTGGCATTATGTTAATACTTTATCTAAAGTAGAGGGGGATCTACTAGTTTTGAATAATTTACGCATTAAGTTTTATATTCAGCTACTTAAAGCTGTATTAGATGACCAGTATTTGGATAAAGTCGTAGTTACAGTCTATATAGCCCAGCGTGATGTTTTACGTAGTGAAGAAGAAAAAGTAAGACAGAAAAATTTACATTAAATAAAATCCAGCCCCTCGCGAGGGGCTGGATTGTTTAGTCTAATTTTTCTACTTCTCTCAGCAGTTTATCATATTCAGCTATCATCGGGTGATCCCAAGAATCTTTAAAAGCTTGAAGCATGGCTTTTTCAAAGTTTATTTTTTGTTCTCTGCCGCGGTTAAACTTTGTCCAAATAACTGGGCCCATGTTTTTGTGGCCAGCTATTAGGCTTTCTAAATTATGGATTTTATCAGCAATAGACACTGCTTTAGTTTCAACAGAAGCATTTTTTACGTCTTCAATATATCTTTTTTTTCTTTCTTCCCACTCTAGTGATTTGTCTTCTGATAATGGTAATATAATATTCACTACTTCATCTCCCAATTCTTGACGCAAAATTTTTTCATCAACTTCGGTGTCTTCTAAGACGTCGTGGACCATAGCGGCAGCAATTACTGCATCAGAAAAATCTAGCCGAGCCAATTTTTTGGCTACCATTAAAGGATGGATGACATAAGGTGAACCATCGGTTTTTCTTTTTTGCTGGCCGTGAGCTTTTAGCATCAGGCGATGAGCTTTCGTTATTATATCCATATTCTAAATATTGCTAAATATTTTATCTCTCATATCCTTAGCTATCATGTCCCAGTTATATTTTGTTTCTACCATAATTCTAGCAGTATCGGTAATTTTTTTGGTTTTTTCTGGATTAGCTAATATATCTTTGACCGCAGAGACTATTTGTTCAGGACTATCTTTATCAACGGCCCAAGCAGTAGCCTTTTTATCTAAATCTCTTTGGGCATCAAAAATAAATTCAGCCAAGCCGCCTTCTTGGGTGGCAACAACTGGCAGGCGAGAGGCCATGGCTGATAAAAGAGCATGTCCCAAACCTTCTGATCTACTGGGGCAAATGAAAATGTCGGCCGCTTTGCGGTATTTAGTGACTTCTGATCTATCAACGCGGCCAGTAAAGATGACCCGATTTTCTAAGTCTAATTCTTTGGTTAGATTTTTTAGCATGGCTTCATCTGGGCCGTCACCAACTATTAAAAATTTGATATTATCAGGCAATGATTTAAGAGCGCGAATCACATCGTCGTTGGCTTTCTGATGGACTAGGCGGGCAGTGTTTACCAAATAAATTTCATCACTTTTTTTATTAAGGGTTTTTTTAAATTCGGCTATTTCTTGCTCGGAAACTACTTCGTTCAAATCTCTGGGATTAGCGCCATCATAGATAAGCTCAATTTTATCGTCAGGCACGCCACGTTTTTTTGCCCAATTAGCTAAAAAAGTAGAAATTACTTGAACTTTGTCAGCCTTAGTAAAAGCCCTAGTAAATAAAGGCCATAAAGGCTTCATAGTTTTTTCTATATAATCTATTGGGTCACCTTCTTGAAGAGTCAAAAAATATTTTACTTTAGGATGAGTCAATTTAAAGATGACTGCTGGCACACCAGCGGAGTGGGCCATCATAGCCCAGATAGCGTCATATTTATATTTCCTATGCAGTTGACAGGCTTTGGCTGTCGCTAAGAATTGATATAGAGGTTTATTTAAATCCAAGGGTATTTTACCCAAGTCTTCAAAACTAGGATTTTTTTTGACCAAACCAATACGATGTACCAGGACATTGCCAATTTTTTCTATTTTAGAAAACTCAGAGTTGTAACGTAGAGTGACCATGTGAAATTCAATATCATTTGGGTCAATTCGCTCAGTTATATCTTTGATTGATGATTCAGCACCACTTATTTGGTTGGGATAATAAGCTAAGGAAAAAATAAGAATTTTTTGCATATTTGGTAATTAATTAGTCTTTTTAAAGTGGTGATATATTGCGATTAAACTGCAAGTTAATGTATAGCTAATTAGAGCTTCTATCAGTAGATAAAAATAATTAATTGATACAAACCTAGGGCTAGATACTTCGTTTATTTTTATAAAAAATTGCATAGGTGGACAAGGAGAGTTTAGGCTACACAATACATTCATTGTCACTGGTAAGAAAAACAATACTACTAGTAATAGTATTAGACCACTTAAAAATATTTTTTGAGGATTTGGCTTAAAAAATGTCTTCATTTTTTATGATAATATTATTTTTTAATATCTTTAATATACTGTTTAAGAGTATATTTTTGTTTCCAGCCTAAAGCTTTTATTTTTTTGCTATCTACACTATCACTAGTGCGACTAGTTTTGGTTTGAGGCAACATTTTTATTTTGTCACCAAACATTTGAGCCACTTCAAGTAGGGAGTGTACCTCTTTGGCACAAATTCCATATTCATCGTTTTTGCCTTTAGTGCCAGCTAGAATAATTCCAGCTACTGTATCATAGACATGGGTGAAAGCGCGAGTTTGACTACCAGGCCTACGTATAGGTAGTGGTTGCTTCTTTAAATAAGCTCGTTTGAAAATTTCTATGACCGTGCCATAGGTGCCAGTAAATTGGCCGGCTCTTTCACCTGGTCCATAGACGTTATAAAAATAAACAACTGAGTAATTTAATTTATACCAAAGACCATAATTTTTGACTAAATCACTATTTATGGCTTTAGCCCAAGTATAAGGAGCTAGGTCTCGACCAGCCACGCCATTTTTACCGGGAGCATTGAACTTGGTAGATGAACCAGCGTAGACTAATTTGCATTTTGTTTTTCGCCAAAATTCCAAAACTCCTAGAGTGCCTAAGATATTTAGATCCCAAACCAAAGCTGGCTCATCAAGACTAGCGGCTACTCGGGAGTATTCGCCTAAATGATATATAATATCTGGCCTTTGTTTGATATATTTGGAAATATCTTGGCTATGGCCCTTGATATATTTAGCTCCTTTGATATGGTTAGTTTTGGTGCCAGTAAAATAATTATCTAGGGAAATTACCTGATTTTTTTTGTCTTTAACTAGTTGTTCTATTAGGTGAGAACCAATAAAGCCTGCTCCGCCAACTACTAAAATTATTTTTTTATTTTTGGTCATTTTATCTTATAATTAGGATTGATTTTAAGCCTTTAGTATAGTAAGATTATATTACTTGAAATAAAAAGTAAAGATAATATAAATGCTAAAAGCTACCTGGAAATACATTTACGATAATAAAAATTTAATGGCTAAATATGCTACTGTCGGTCTATTGTCGGCTTTGATTGATTTTAGTGTTTTATACTTTTTAACAGATATAGTGGGTTTTCATTATTTGACCTCAGCTACCATATCTTTTGTTTTGGCGGCTACAGCTAACTATTGGTCTAATAGACGTTGGACCTTCCAGTCCAATGGTCAGCGTCGTAAGCAATTACCAGTCTTTTTTATTATTGCTGTCTTGGGTCTAATTATTAATAATTATATTATTTATATATCTGTAGAAAAATTAGGCCTGCATTATTTATTTGGTAAGGTGCTAGCTACAGCTATAGTGACTGTTTGGAATTTTTTGGGTAATAAATATTTGACTTTTAGGATAAAATAATCTTTTAGTTATTTTGTCAATAAATCAGCCCCCGCCACGTCAAACGTGGCGGGGGCTTCTACAAAGTCAGCGATACTTGAGCCGACGCTCCAGACGCTGATTACGCAAATCACCTTGTTCTTCCCAAACAGCCGCCCGCAGGTGGCTGAGCTCGTAGACATAGCCACTGATGTCGAAGGGGCCAGTTTGAACTTCGCGACCGAGATTGGCCAGCGCGTGGCGGAAGGAGACTTCCAGTTGTGCTCGTGAGCGTTCATCTGGTCCGAAGACTAGTTCATCAAGGTAATCCTCAATGATTTCGTCCAGATTGCCACCAGCTTGAATCTCGGCAACAAACCTCTCCAGCTCATGGCGGATGTGGTCGCGAGACTCGGCAACGCTTTGTGCTAGGTTGTTCTCGTCGGTAGTGGTTGACGAGTAGTTTGTGCCGGTTCGGCTGTCGAAGATCGCGGTGCTGACAGCGCCGCTCGTATCGCCGTAGTAGAAGATGTAGTGATCTCGCTCTTGGGGACTCATGTCCTCAGGCACGCCGTAGCCGTTGTCCATCTCGTAGATCTGGAGCGGGCCATCAAACATCTCAGGATGTTGAGCATGGAGCTTCAATTGCTCAGCGATGTAAGTGCCTCGCGGGCAGAAGCCATACTCAGCGAAGAACCGTCGGGCGACCTGGATGGTGTTGGCTTCCAGTTTACCTTTCATGACTACACGGTCGATGTCGGCCTTGTTGAAACAGTCGTCGGCCGAGACCCAGGTGGCCGAGAGGGTAAGGAGCATGGTGATGAGGAGCATGGTTTTGCAGAACCGCTTCATGGCGGACCTTTCTGGTTTGGGTTTTCTCTGTCGGTGGAGTGAACATTTGAGCGAGCCTTGATGGGCAGTCTCAAAGCCTTATATATTATACATTTATTTTAATTTTGTCAAAACTAAAACAGGCTATAATCTTAGCCTGTTTTAGTTTTTATTCAACTATTACTTTTAGCCCTTTGCCAAATGGTTTTTTATTAACTGATTTTATATAGTTAGCTATATTTTGTTTAAACCATTGTGGCTTAGCTTCTTGAATTTTGCCTATGACATAATAGCCTATAGCCATGATAGCAGCTGGACCAGCTTGAGGAGGTAGAGGGATTATTAGCTTGTTATTTGGAAAGTCTATCTTACCTGGACCAAATTGAATACAAAGTTCTTTTTCATAGGGCACTACTGTGATAGCATGCTTTAATTCTTCAAATGTTTTTACATCACGAGCTATTCTTCTAGCGAAAAGTTCTATAAATTTTACTTCGAACAATTTATTACCAGCCGCAAAATTTTCTGGCGTGACCAATAGATAGCCTTGATAGTTAGCAATATTTTTTGAAATTTTTGGGGCAACTTTTGTTTGGATAAAGCCTAATATTTTTTCAGGATTTTCTTTGGTCTGAGCCAAGACCCAACCCAGATAGGTGGAGATATTATAGGTGTATGGTTCTCTATTTTTTTTGGTTACTATAGTATTTTTTTTACCAACTATTTGTCCAGCACTAGAGTGAGGATTACAAGTGACTAAAATAGTTTTGATTTTTTTGCTGCTATAATATTTTGAAATGACTGTAGCATGTTTTTCTCCGGAAGCAGAAAATATTATTGCTCCATCTGCTTTTCTTTTTAATACTTCTTTATAATTATTCTCATCAGCCAGTATTGCATTTTGATTAGCATAGAGCATTTTGGCTGTGACTATAGCATTACCGCTACCTACAATGATGGGATTTTTAAAATGCGGAATTTTTATATTTGGCAAACCTTCACTAGCAAATAATTCTAGAGCCCCTAAGACACCAGTAGCCAAAGAAGGTAGATTATTTTCGCTAAATGTTGTCATTATTTTTTGATTTTTTAATTGGTTGGTCATAGAGGTGTATTATTTTTTTAGTATTTCTAAAACTTTTTTTATAATATAAGGATGAGTCATTTCATATTTTTCCCAGAGCTCTTCAGCTTGGCCCGAGCGTCCAAATTGGTCCTTGACGCCTATCATTTTTATTGGTACTGGTAGATGTTCAGATAATAATTCAGCTATAGCTGAGCCCAAGCCACCTATTATTTGGTGATCTTCTAAGGTGATGACTCTTTTAGTTTTCTTGACGCTACGCAAAATAGTATTTTTATCCAATGGTTTGATACTGGCGCAATTTATAACTTCTACTTTTATTTTTTGTTTAGCTAATTCGCGAGCAGCTAAAAGAGCCTCGTGTAGTATCGGGCCAGCACCAATAATAGTCACATCTTGGCCGGGTAAAAGTATTTGAGCTTGGCCAATAGCAAATTTACCCTTGGTAAATATTGGACTATTTGGTCTAGTCAGACGCATATAAACTGGTCCAAGGTGTTTGGCAGCGGCTAGAGTAGCTAGTTTGGCTTCATTAAAATCTGCTGGGGCTAAAACTACTAAATTTGGTAAACATCTAGTAATAGCTATATCTTCTAACATCTGGTGGCTGGCTCCGTCGGGGCCAACTGATAAGCCAGTGTGGCTAGCGATTATTTTGACATTAGCTTGAGAATAACAAACAGATATTCTAAGCTGATCCCAATTTCTAGCTGGACTAAAAGTCCCATAGCTAGCAGCAAAAGGGATTTTGCCTTCCAAGGCTAGTCCAGCCGCTACACCCATCATATTTTGTTCAGCCACACCTACTTCTACAAAACGCTCAGGATAGCGTTTGGCAAAATGATGAACACGAGTAGATTCAGCTAAGTCAGCTGAGACCACGACCACATCTTTATTTTTTTTGCCTAGCTCAAGTAGAGCTTCTCCAAAGCCATCGCGGGTAGATTTATTTTTGCTATTGTTATTTGGCATCTTCCAATTCTTTTAAAGCTTTAGTTTTTTCTTCTTCGTTGGGGGCTTTGCCGTGCCAGGCATATTGGTTTTCCATAAAGGAAACTCCTTTACCCAAAATAGTATGAGCAATTATAGCCACTGGTTTTTTTATATTTTTGGCCTTTTCTAAAGTTTTGATTATTTCTTTGATATTGTGACCATTCATTTCCAAGACCTGCCAATGGAAGGCTTCGTATTTTTGACGCAAAGAATTCAAAGGCATAATATCTTTGGTCAAACCATCAATCTGAATACCATTATAGTCAATGATATTTATCAGGTTATCTAGTTTATATTTATGGGCAGTCATAATTGCTTCCCAGACCTGACCTTCATCGTGTTCGCCATCTGATGTGATACAGAAGATATGATGTTTTTGTTTATTCATATTGGCAGCTAGAGCCATACCCACCGCTTGAGAAATACCTTGACCTAGAGGACCAGAACTAGTTTCTATACCAGGTAGAGATGATTTATGTGGATGACCTTGTAAGTCACTGTTTATTTGGCGCAAGCTTTTCAATTTTACTAAAGGGAAATAGCCAGCTCTAGCTAAAGTAGCATACAGTACTGGACAAATATGGCCATTGGATAATACCAGTCTATCTCGATAGCGATTATTTGGCTGCTCAGCAGTGTGTTTGAGAATTTTAAAATAAAGCACAGTTAAAATATCAGTCATACCCAAAGAACCGCCAGCGTGTCCAGAACCAGCTTTGGCTAGCATTCTGATAATATCTTGGCGGATTATATTAGCAGTGCTTTGAAGTTTTTTGATGTTGATGTCCGTATTAGAGCTCATATAGATTATTCTACCATAATTTTGGCAGCAATAAAACCGCTTCTTGAAGTACAGAGGCGGTTTTTTAGGAAAAATTATTTTTTTAAAGAATCTCGTATTTCTCTCAGTAGTAAAATATCTTCAGGAGTTTCTTTGGGTCTTTCTTCTTCTTTTTTCTTTAGTTTATTTATTTGTTTGATGACTAGAAATATAGAAAAAGAAATAATCACAAAATCTATAATCGTATTTATAAACAAACCATAGTTTAGAGTAATAGCGGTAGTATCAACACTGGCCTTTTTGAGAGTAATGGCCAATTTGGAAAAATCTACTCCGCCGGTTAGAACACCAATGGGAGGCATGATGACATCAGAGACAAAAGAGCTAACTATTTTCCCAAAAGCTGAACCAATAATTACACCCACTGCCATATCCATGACATTACCTTTGATAGCAAATTTTTTAAATTCTTGCAGCATATTTATTTTTATTAATTAATATTAAACTGAGTATAAATAATATAGTAGAGCTGCCAGCTGATAATAAACAATACTGACAAAGAGCTTCTATGACAAATATCATTAGATAAAGTAAGTATAAGGAAAATACAAAGCCAAAAATAGGTAAATATGATAAAAATATTCTACTCCACTTATTTTGATTATCTATATAGAGTAAGGAATTTATTAATATAAAAAGATAATATAGAGCTCCTAGTAATGCTAAAGGGATACCCAATATTTTACTATAGGGGCTTAGTAATACTTCTTGACAACCAGCTATGACCGAGCAGTTAATATGACCAGTGTAGTGGGAAACAGTCAAATAAATAGCATCCAAAAAACCAATTAAAGCTAGGCCAACAAAGCCAAAAATTAATTTATTAAATTTAGCTGGGCTGGTGCTAATGGTCTTGTCTGCTTTATTTAATTTTATCGAGTTCATCTCTGACGGCTTGTCTAAGTTTGTCATAACTTCTGGGGTTATTTATTTTTTGGCCATTTAAAAATAAAGTGGGGGTGCCTTCTACTAGAGCTTGGTTACCACTTCTTTGATCATCTTTAATAGCATCTTTTATGTCGCCATTATCCATATCGGATTTAAATTTTTCAAGATTTAAATTCAAATCTTTGGCGTAGCTTATAAAGATATCTTCAGCATCAGATTGATTTGACCAAATACTTTGATTACCAAACAATTTATCATGCATAGCCCAAAAAGCATCTTGCTGACCAGCCGCCTCAGCGGCTCTAGCCGCTAATTCGGCTTGAGGATGGATAGAAGACAAAGGGAAATGTCTATAAATAACTCGTACTTCTTCTCCCATTTCCTCAGCTAGTTTATTGACCATTGGATAGTAAGTAGCACAAGCTGGACATTGGAAATCACTATATTCAATAAGAGTCACCAAAGCCTCTGGATTACCCTTTGACCACTCCTTATCAGTTACTACAGTTGAGCCTTGAGTATTTGGCTTAGCTAGATTTATTATGCCCCAAGTTAAAAATACAAGAATTAAGATAGCAATAGACCAAAACCAAATTCTTTTTTGTTTTTGCATATATATGAGAATATTATTAATAATAAAGACTAGATTTATTTTACCTTGTGCTACTTTGTTAGTCAATGAAAGCCTGATATTTTTTTACTTATACAAAAACCCCGTCTAGAACATAGGACATAGACGGGGTCAGCAGAAATAATTTTATTTTAGTAGAGCATCAAGAGAGGCTTTGACACTCTCATAAGGTAAGGCACCAGGAATAGCTATTTTTTGGTCACCAGCTAGGATGACACTGTAAGGAGTACCACGACCACCAGCTTTTTGAGCCTCTAAGCTTTGGTTCTGCACTTTGGTTTTATATTTTTCAGAATCTAAACAGCTTTGGAATTTGCCTTTGTCTACTCCGACAGAAGCAGCTACATCAGCTATAGTAGCTATAGTTTCATCACCTGAGAATAATTTATCTAAGAAAGCCCAAAATTTATCATTACCACCTAGCTCACCAACGCATTCAGCTGCTTCAGCTTTTTTGAAAGCTTCAGGATGAAGACTGGTTAAAGGGAAATTACGATAGACCCAATTTACATCACCATCATAATCAGCCATGACTTGGTTCATGGTATCATGGAATCTAGTGCAGAAAGGGCAATCAATATCAGAAAATTCTACGATAGTGATTTTGGCGTCTTTATCACCACGTACCCAATCACCATCACTTAGACCATTAATGACAATTTCAGCATTAGCAGGAGGCACGTTGCCATTATCATTAGTATTGACTATAACATTATCATCATTGTTGTTATTTTTATCTTTGCCTAGTGAAAAATCTTTATCGTTTAGCATCATGCCTAAAAGGATAAAAAATCCAATAGCAAACATAATACCCAAACCACTAAAAAGACCAGCTTTAAAAGCTACTTTTGGTCTGAGATTGTCTATGACATTTCCTTCTTTTTGTTTCTCTTCCATATTTTTATTATAATTATGAATTAATTTCAGCCAAAGGCTGCTCCGCCTAGGGCGGAAATTATTTTTTTTAAAATTTAAAAATAGCTGGTATATTATAGCAACTTTTTTATACAAATACAACTAAAATTATTTTATTAATAGTTCTATTGACAAAATTAAAAATATATGCTATTATGAAGGCATATCCCAAGAAAGAGGGATTTTTTAATTTGTTTGAAACTATGATTAGTCAAATCAACAATTCAATAAAAGGCCTTCAAAAAGAGCTCGGAAATAGTATAAAACCCTTATTTTTATTGGTGGTTATCTTTATTTTCAGCTTTCCGCATGCCACAATTTCACAGACTTTAGTGGAAAATACTCAAATTGGTCCTATTCCCGAACAATCAATCAGAGCCTATTATGACGGACCGACTTTGCCAGAAATACCAGCTAGGCCAGCTGATAGAATTATGTATATAGTAGTTACGGCTTATAATAGTGAAGTGGGACAAACTGACAATAGCCCTTTTATTACGGCTTTTGGTACACAGGTGAGAGACGGCATTGTGGCTACTAATTTTTTACCAAAAGGCACTATTGTTCGTTTTCCTGAAAAATTTGGTAGCAAAGAGTTTGTAGTGGAAGATCGTATGAATTCAAGATATTATTATCATATGGATATTTGGATGACTGAGCGTTCTGAAGCAGTCAAATTTGGAGCCAAATTTTTAAAAATGGAGATATTATAAAAAGCCTATATTTTCTGGGGATAAATTGGGGCTTAAAGGGTTTGACAAGTCTATAAAAATAGTATATAATACGAGCGCTGTAAAAAAGCGCTATTAAATAAATAAAAATATTAAATGATAGTTGGTCTAAAAATAAATATCACTTAAAGGATTTTAGGTAAATTTATTTTACGTAGAATCCCGTTTAGCGGGATTTTTAAGACCTCAAAAAATTAATCGGTAGCAAGTAGTTTTTTAAATAAGTAGGCTTACGCGACTTTTTTAAAAAGCTACTTCTTGCCGCTTAGGTGGGCAAAGATCATTGACAATTAAATAAAAAACAAATCATAAATATCAACAATGTTTATGAGCATCTTTATATAAAATATCTCGTATATTTGAAAAAAATATAAATCCAGCCCTTCGATAAGGAGCTGGATACAAAATTAATCTATTAAAAGTTTTTAAAATTTTTAATGGTTGCTGAATAAGGGTATATGGAGGATGCCTTGACATCAAAAGACGATGAAGGACGTAGCAATCTGCGATAAGCTTCGGGGAGCTGATAAGCAAGCTTTGATCCGGAGATTTCCGAATGGGGGAACCCTTCCGTGTGAAGCGCGGAAACTACTAAGCGAATACATAGCTTAGTTAGAGAATACCCAGCGAATTGAAACATCTTAGTAGCTGGAGGAAAAGAAAGAATTAATGTACTGATAGAATTTATTGGCAACTCGTTTGCCATTAATTTCTATTAGTATCTCGATTCCCTGAGTAGTGGCGAGCGAAATGGGAAGAGCCTAAACTACATGTAAGATAAATTATTTTGATCTGAGTCTTCGGATGAGGTGAGAGATAATGCAATAATCACAAGTTTAATGCTGCATGTGGGGTTGTAAGAAGTTATTATTTAGAGCTTGTGGATCTAAAACATTTCTATTTTTGTTTAGTAGAACAGTCTGGAAAGACTGGCCAAAGAAGGTGATAGCCCTGTATATGAAAAGTGAGAATAAAATGTTTATAATTTTCTTGAGTAGCACGAGGCCGGTGAAACCTTGTGTGAAGCTAGCGTCACTATGCGCTAAGGCTAAATACTTTTGATGATCGATAGTGAACTAGTACCGTGAGGGAAAGGTGAAAAGCACCCCGAGAGGGGGATGAAATAGTATCTGAAACCATATACTTACA
>Ga0172379_10003638_pt1 | contig 24170 bp, 19 predicted proteins | sample GrowelOW334metaG_FD_119756 | JGI IMG/M metagenome (GOLD analysis project Ga0172379, IMG submission 119756) | Groundwater microbial communities from an aquifer near a municipal landfill in Southern Ontario, Canada - Groundwater well OW334 metaG | ecosystem: Environmental > Aquatic > Deep...
TGGTTTATCGGATGAATTCCGTATTATCAGCACATTTTTGGCGGGTTTGTTTTTTACTTCGGTTGCGACACTCGCTCCGGCTGGCGTTGCACTCGCCGAAATATCCAAAGTTAGTTCGATTTTTTGGACCGCATTTTTTGGGGCGCTCGGGTCAGTGCTTGGCGATCTTATTATTTTTAAATTTGTTCGCGATCGGGTTTCAGAAGATTTGGAATATTTATTGAAACAACTTCCACCGCACCGGTTTAAAACAATTCTTCACGAACGGATGTTCCGCTGGGTATTGCCCTTGCTCGGCGCCATTGTTATTGCTTCACCACTGCCCGACGAACTCGGCATCACCCTGCTTGGTATGTCCAAAATGAAAACAAGGTATTTTATTCTGGTTTCTTTCATTTTCAATTTTATTGGGATATATATATTGGGGTGGGTGGTGAGGTAAATTTAAGTTAGCGTAATACAAAAAAATAATAAAATATATTGTAGGCATTTATTAATTTAGGGCATATGAGGGCAAACAAATTTTTTAGTTCAGGCAAGAAAATCTTAATTCTTGCTTTTTTTATTTTTATTCCACTTCGGGCACGCGCCGCAACTTATACAATGGTGCAATATGAAAATAGAGTCGATCAACAATATTATTTAACCTCTCAAACCCTTACCAAAGATAAAAGTCCATATTTGCTTTATGGTGGTTGTGCCTGGGGTAGAGTGCCAAATTACAGTACAGTTACAATCGAAGCGGGGGTAGTAGTAAAATTTGATGTGCCAAGGTATTGCAATGGCGGAACAGTTGCAGCTGGACTTTGGGTATATGGAAATCTAATTGTAAATGGTACAGCAGAAGAACCAGTAATTTTTACTTCAGTTAAAGATGATACGGAAGGTGGGGATACTAATGGTGATGGAAGCGCCAGCTCGCCACAGCCGGGTGATTGGAGTTCAATAGAAATTGGCCCAGGTCTCACAAATGTTATTAATATTAATCACGCAATTATTCGTTATGGATTCAATGGTATTAGAGCAACGAAGGTTTTTAATGAAACAAATATAACTTTAAGAAATTTAGATATTTCATTCAATCGCTCGTATGGTTTAAACGCTTCAATTCCAGTAGCTATTTCCAATAGCCGTTTTCACGACAATACAATAGGAGCAGTTAATAGTGATTTATATTGGAACCCACAAATCACTGCGATAAATAATTGGTGGGGAGATGATAGTGGTCCGACTGTTGCATCGAACCCAGGTGGTATTGGTGAAAAGATTTTTGGAAATGTTTTATATGATCCGTGGGTAGGGAAGATGACGAATGTGGCGCCGGTATTAAGTTTTTTGAGTGGCGATACTGACGGAGTTGAACCAAATATAGATTATTTACCAGAGCAGCCAGTTTTTAAAGTTGTTTATTCGGATGCGAATGGTGATGTGCCGGCAAATGTAAATGTTTTAATAAATTCGACAACATATCAGATGGCGACTGGTACAGTTAGCACTGTCGGTACTGAATATGTATTCACTCCTGCCACAGGTACTTTGCAAAAAGGAAATTTCTCGTTTCATTTTGAAGCGAGTGATGGGAAAGTTGTGGTTCGTTTGCCGGTGAGTGGCGAATTGGTGTTTGGGGTTAGGAATCGGCCGGTGATTGTGGTGCCGGGCATAATGGGGAGTGAACAAAAAAATGGTGTTTGGGTGATGGATCCGATTTTACATACCTATGACAATCTTTTGGATACGTTTAAGGCAAACGGTTACACAGATGGAGCTGATTTATTTACCTTTCCATATCAGTGGCGGCAATCCAATGTTTTAACCGCTGTTCAATTGAAACACAAAATTGATGAAGTTAAGGCAATTTCCGGAAGCAATAAAGTAAATCTTGTCGCTCACTCAATGGGTGGGCTGGTAGCAAGGCAATATATCCAGTCCGATGCCTACACGCAGGATGTTGATCAAATGATATTTATGGGTACGCCACATTTGGGTTCCCCAGATGCATACTTAACATGGGAAGGTGGCTTCTTTAGTTTAAGTGCAGATAGTAAATTAATGGAAACATTTTTCAAATGGGAAGCATGGGAAAATGGTTATTCATTTGATATTTATGCATATATTCATGGGTATCCAATAAATTCAGTTAAAGAATTATTGCCAGTTTATGATTATATTTATTTTAAAGATGATACGTTTTTGAGAGTATATCCAATAAATTATCCCAAAAATGAATTTCTTGAAATACTTGCGTCAACATTACCAAAATTAACCAGTTCCAATATTAAGATAACTAATATCGTTGGAAATTTAGGTGCCACCTCTACTGTAAACATGTACAGAGTTTATGATTATTTTTCTTTGCCTTTATGGCAAGACGGAATTCCTGATGGGTTACGAACTGCATCAATATATGGAGGTGCCGAATATGGAACTGGTGATGGAGTTGTGCCACTAAAAAGCAGTACTTCAATTATACCCAACTATACTTTGCAAAATTCGGAACATAGGGAGCTTGCGTCGTCCGCCGGTTCTTTGGTGCTACATAAATTATTAGGTATTAATAATCCAATCGTTATTAATACTTCTCTGGTTAAGAGGGTCCTGTTTGTAAAAATTCATTCACCCGCAGATATTGTAGTATCTGCTCCGGACGGAAAACGTATTGGCAAGGATTTTACATCGGGGCAGGAAATTAGTGAAATTGATGGAGCTTTTTATTCGGGGTTTGAGACGGACGATGAATATGTGACTATTCCAAATCCGATAGATGGCGAATACCGAGTGGAAACGCAAGGAACTGGAAATGGTGGAAAATATACTATCGTCGCCAGTTATATTAGCGATACGACAACGTCAGCGCACGATTTTGTCGGGCATATTTTGCCAGGTCAGATAACTGGTATAAATATAACGATTGACTCAGCACAAGCAAATGATTTAGAAATTGTGCCAGTAGACCACACACCTCCACAAATTAATATCTTATCACCGACATATTCGAATTATTTACGTTCCAGTCAGTTGCCAATAGTTATAAATTCCACAGATACCGAAACGGGCGTATTCTCGCAAGAAATTCGGTTAGATGATACAATTGTGAATAATGGAGATAGTATTGATTTGTTTTTTAAAAATCTTGGTACCCATTCAATATTTGTCACATCAAGCGACAACCAAGGAAATACTGGCGTCTCCAGTACGATTTTTCGCATTGTCGCCACTCCCGAAAGTACAATTTTAGATATTGAAAAAGCATATTCATTTGGTTGGATAAAGAATCAAAAAATAAAAAATAAGTTGATTGAAGAGCTCAAAGATTCATTTTTCTTGAAAAATGATCATGAAAAAAGTGATTACGAAAATGAAGAAGATGACAACAGAGAAGAAAGAAGCAAAAAAAATGAATTTGGAAAAGTATTTATTAAGGGATTAGAAAAACAATTAAAAAAGAAAAATATTAATCAAAATGCCTTTGATATCCTGAGCGAGGATATTGAATGGCTAATAAATAATTTAATATGAAAAAAATTATATTCATATCACTTCTGGTAGTTCTCGTTGTATTTTTATCATATTTAGTCGGTCCGTTTTTTGGTGCTTTGTATTTATATTTTTTTCCATCCGTTGGTGCAGGGTTGTTTATTGGTTTAATTGGATATACAATTGCGTTAATTGGGTTTGTAAATTCTTATATATTTTTTTTAACAAGTGGGGTTTCTTCTTTTATTAAGGAAAAAAAGTATTTATTATTGAGTATAATGATTGCACCTGCATTAATATTTGTACTATATTTTGATATAAAACACTTATATTTTTCATGTATAGTTGGTCTAATCGGTTGGGGATTAGGTTTGGGAGTTGAGAAGGGTATGAAGATGATGAAAAAATAGACCCTAATTAAATGTTTTTTAATAAAACTACTTCAACTGAATCTATATTGAAACCTCTTAAAAAGGAAACTTTTTTCAGTTTTTCGTGGAGAAAAATCGGAATTATGTTTTTATTGCTGGGTGTCGCTCTGATATTTTTAGAATGGTTCCTGGAGAATTCCCTTGATTGTAATTTTAATATAATCTGCTATAGCCTGTTTCCATTAAGAAGCATTTTAATCATGTTTTCTGTAATTTTCTTGTTGCCTCTCATGGCGTACACATCACCTATCTTAGATCATGTACAGAATCCAGACAAACCTGTATTAGTTTATCGTATATTTTTATCATTTTTTATTTTTATTGAATTCCTATATTTGTATTTACTAAGTTGCTTGCTTTCGCGATGGATTAGAATAAAATTCAGAAATCTATATATAGTTTTGGGTATTATCATAAGTACTTCAATTCTTTCTATACCTTTTAGTTACCTTTATTGGAAATTATTACCAAATGGTGAATTTAATGTCGGTGGTATTACTTTAGGTGGTTATCCTGTAGCTTATTTATTTTCTCTTGTCTTCCTTTTTACTGCGTTTGGCGGTCAAAGGAAGGGCGTTTGGATGGGAATATTGTCGACGCCGGCAATATTATTTGTAATGGCATTTGATTTAGAATATATTTTTTTTCCAATTATAGCTGGCATTATTGGCTGGTGGCTAGGGTTGAGAGTTGAAAAAAGGTTGAAAATATTACAAAAATCATGATCAATATACGTAAAGCAACAATTAAAGATTTGGAGGGGATATTAGAGCTGGGTAAGCTGCTCGCTGTTCATGAAAGAAAATGCGACCTGCTGTTGACGCCTTTTGATATTAAAAAAAGTAAAGCAAAATATAAAAGAAGATTTGCAGATTCAAAAGCGTGTCTTTTTGTTGCAGAAAAAGACGGGGATATTATCGGTTTTGTTTATGGTTTATTAAAAAAATCTCCAAGCCACATAAAAGGCCACAAAAAAATTGGTCGCCTTCAAGCTTGCTATGTAAAAAAGGAATTTAGAAGAAAACAAGTTGCGACAAAATTAACCGATGAATTATTATACTGGTTTGGTAAACAAAATGTTACCCTTATCGATTTGAATGTATATGCTAACAATGAAGCGATAAATGCTTGGAGAAAAATTGGTTTCAAGGATTACGATGTGCAAATGAGGTTGTTTTTGAAGCGGAAAAGAAATGATGGCTTATAAATAATTAATTATGAAAAATATTTTAAGGAACATTCTATTGGTTATAGTAATAATTACTTTGTCATATCTTCTGTCGATGCCTTTTGGTTTATTTTATACGTATTTATTTCCATCTTCCGGTGGCCAATTATTTATAGGTTATTATGGGTTGGCATTGTTAATGATTGGTTTTATTTTTTCATTTCTATTTTTCACATGGTTCATATTTTCAGCTTTTGGAGGAAATAAAAAGAGGTGGTTGGCAGGTTTTTTATCTTTACCATTTATTATAATTCTTGTTTATCTAGATTTTGAACACATTTATTTCCCAATCATAATAGGTCTCATCGGCTGGGGGTTAGGACTCGGAGTTGAGAAAGGTTTAAATATGTTAAAGAAATAATAAAATTATTTAAAAACATGTTTCAGTCATATTCTAAAAGAAAATTAGTAGTAGATCGAACAAAGCTTTGGATAATATACATATTTGTTTTAACTACACTAATTTTAGATGTTGGATGGATAATTGGAAAGGTGAAGGAAGGTGCAAAATTACCAGCCATATCTTATGCAAGCTTTATTATTTTATTAGTTGCGCTTGTTATATTTGTGTATTTAATTAATCTATTTTTTAACAAAATTGATAAAATAACCACAGAAATAGAAAGTGGTATTGAAAACGCCAAAGACGGATTAAAAGGTGAAAATTTAGTATTTGATGCTCTCGTTAAAATTATAAATCCCGTCGAGTATAAGATTTTTAGAAATGTTGTATTGCCAGGTAAAAAATGGGATATAGATTTTATTATTTTAGGTCCTAAGGGTTTGTGTGTTATAGAAGTAAAAAATTATTCTACACGGACGGTATTTACATATAATGATGCACAACTAAGAAGTAAGTATGGTGTCTTGGGTCATTTTATAAGAGATAGTCGTTGGCAAGTCTACGGACAGGTTACCGAGTTAGAAAAATACTTGCGTGAAAAAAATATTCTAAATTTTAAAATTGACAGGTCCTTACTATATGTAAATTCAGAATCCGTTGAATTAAAAGAGAGTAAAAACAAATACAATGTATATGTAATAAAAGGTATTTCAGGGTTAAATAAATATTATTCTGATATGTTTTTAAAGCCTAAATTTACCCCCAAATTTCGCGAGAAGGTAAGTAGTGTACTGTTGGAATTAAAATTGCCGGAAGTATTTGATAAAAATTTTTTATCTGGTAGCAAAATTAATTTTATAAAATAGAAATAGAAATTTATTATAAAACCGCCCTCACCTAGGCGGTTTTTTTATTCCCCAAAACCTTGACACTGCGCCATTTTTAGGCTTAAATGAGCTCAACGCGGAGGTGTCAAATGGGCCTATTTGCTTGGTTCAGCCGATTGGTGCGAGGAACTTTGAACCTCAAATCGCAACGGGAGGACACGGAAGTTTGTTTCGACGAGAAGCCGTTGCCACTGGCAACAGACGAAATTCGGGTTGAAAATCAATCCGAAGAACTTGTGAAGTGGAAATGCGGGCACCTTGCCCCGGCCAGGTTTGCGCACATTATTTATGGCGCGAAGTATGAATTGTATCCGGAATATTTTGGAGAACGCCTGGCTTGCGGCGAATGTCTGCTTGCCAAGCTAATCGAAAGGTCTCTTCGTTGTGGCAAGTGCGGGCACATCATCTTTCAAGATGAGGGGCTCGCCTTGTATGTGGACGACAGAAAGTTGTTCGTAAACCGATATTGGATTACCTTCTTTGAAGGTTCAGTTGTTGGTTGTATGCGAACAGATTGCTGTCCGAGCGGCGCGTATTTCTTCGCCAATTGGGACGGAGAAAAGATCGTTCCGCGCTTTGGAGGAAAAACAGTTTTCGGTGAAGCCATGTCGACCGGCAAGCCGGTTTGCGGTTCAGTGGAGCTGTAATAAATTAGGAGGGCGCCCCCCGGTCGTAACCGGGAACGCCTAAAGCAGCTTTCTTAAAGGAAAGCTTTTTTAGTACAAATTATTTTATAATTCCTTTTCATAAATCGATTGACTTTATAGTAAAATGCGTATAAAATAAAATATTACATAAAGTAATTTTTTTTAATATAAATTACTTGCTGTGCCAGTAGAAAATGTTAAAAATAAATCGGAAATAAAAACTTCCAAAGCCAATCTTTGGGCGGTTTTGATTCCTTACAAATGGCAAATCGCCTTGTTGGTAGTTTTGACGATTATTAGTAACGGCTTTAATCTCGCCGTGCCGAAACTGATTTCCCGTGCCGTGGACGCGTTCGGTGCCGGTTCGTTTGTTGCCAGTAGTTTTGTCTGGCAATTTTTGGCAATCGCATTATTTATATTTATTTTTACCTATTTTCAAAGTTTGGTACAAACCTATGCGGCCGAACGAGTGGCGAGAGATTTGCGCACGAAATTGATAGACAAAATTTCCACCCAGGAATTTCAATATATTCAGGAAGTTACCCCGAACAAACTTCTCACCAACCTTACCTCCGACGTGGACGCGGTGAAAATGTTTGTTTCCATGGCAATTTCTTCTATTGTATCGTCGGCTTTTTTAATTGTAGGCGCGAGTATTTTGCTTTTGCTTATTGATTGGGAGCTGGGCCTTGCGATTCTGGTAGCGGTGCCGATTATCTTTGCGACTTTTTTTATCGTCATGTCAAAGGTCAGAAAACTATTTAGAAAATCTCAGGAAGCCATTGATTGGCTAAATAAAGTTATTAACGAAAGTGTTTTGGGGTCAGCGCTTATCCGGCTGCTAAATTCACAGCATTACGAATACGAAAAGTTTTTGGCTGCCAATACCCGGGCCAGAGATGTTAGTCTGAGTATTTTGCGCCTATTTGCTACCCTTATACCGGTTATTACTTTCGCGACGAATCTTTCTACACTTGTGATTTTGGCACTCGGTGGACATTTTGTTATTACGGGCGCCATCAGTCTCGGCGACTTTACCGCCTTCAATAGTTATCTCGCGATTCTTATTTTCCCAATTATCATTATTGGTTTCATGAGTAATTTAATTGCTTTTGCTTCGGCAGCCTATCAGCGTATTTACGAAGTGTTAAGTGTAGAGGAAAAAATTAACACCGGAAAAATTACCGCTCAGTTGCACGGCAATCTTGCGGTAAAAAACGTCACCGTTAAATATGGCGAAAAATCAGCCCTGAAAAATATTTCGTTTGACGTGAAAGCCGGCACCAAAATAGCGATAATCGGTCCAACGGCCGCCGGCAAAACTCAGTTACTTTATCTTTTAATCGGCCTCCTAAAACCAACCACCGGCAGTATTGAATATGATGGAAAAAATATTTCCGAATATAATCCGGTCGCACTGCACAACCAAATTGGGTTTGTTTTTCAGGATAGTATTATTTTTAACGCGAGCCTAAGAGAAAATATTGGCTTTAGCAATACCGTAAAAGACGAAGATCTGGAAAAAGCAATTACCACCGCCGAGCTGAAGGATTTTGTTGAAACCTTTTCGGAAAAACTGGGTACCGTTGTTTCCGAACGGGGGACCAGTCTGTCGGGCGGTCAAAAACAGCGCATTATGTTGGCACGCGCTCTCGCCCTCAATCCGAAAATATTATTACTCGATGATTTTACGGCGCGGGTTGATACTAATACTGAACAAAAGATTTTAAAAAATATTTCGATAAATTATCCGGATTTGACTTTGATTTCGGTAACGCAAAAAATTGCCGCGATAGAAAATTATGACCAGGTTTTGGTTCTGATGGAAGGGGAACTGCTCGCAATCGGAACGCATGCGACATTAATGCATAGTTCGCCGGAATACGTGCAGATTTATAATTCTCAGCAAAGCACCAATGAATATGAATTACGCCCTGAGTAAAACTGATAAAAATAAACTTAATCCTAAATTTTCAACTGTGGTCCGTCGCCTCAGGCCGTTTTTGGCAGGCGAAAAGAGAGACGTTATTATTGGCCTCGGTGCGATTTTAATTTCTTCCGGCGCGGCGCTCCTCACGCCGATAATCATCAGTCACACCGTGGATAAATATATCAGGGTCGGAAATTATAGCGGGGTGTTTTTCTATTCAGTAATTTTGTTGGTAATTTATATATTTTTTCTTTTTTCTAGTTATACCCAAATCAAAACTATGGGCGCAGTTGGTCGGCGGGTGTTGTTTAATTTGCGCAATGCTTTATTTAACAAACTTCAAGAATTACCGGTCGCATTTTTCAATCAGAATAAAGCCGGTGATTTAATTTCCAGAATTAACAGCGACACCGACCAGCTCAATCAGTTTTTTGCTCAGGCACTCATGCAGTTTCTCAGTAATTTCTTTTTGATTGTCGGTGCCGGAATATTTTTGCTGGTTCTAAATATCCGTCTCGGACTCGCGGCGCTTTTGCCGGCCGCCGCAGCCCTCATATTTACCCAAGTAGTTTCGCCCTGGATAAAAAAGAAAAATCTGAAAAACCTTCGGGCGCTTGGTGGTATGAGCGCCGAAATTCAGGAAAGCCTCAATAATTTTAAAGCGGTAGTGGCATTTAACCGCCTTGATTATTTCCGCGATAAGTTTAACAGCGCTAATCAAAATAATTATTTGGCGGCAGTCGGTGCCGGAATCGCGAATAATATTTTTACTCCGGTCTATGGCTTGGTTTCTAATTTCGCCCAGATTATTGTGCTTGGGTATGGAACGTATCTTATTACTGCGAATGAACTTAGTATCGGTCTTTTGATTGGGTTTATCTTGTATGTGAATAATTTTTATATGCCGCTGCGCCAGTTAGCATCGGTTTGGTCGAGTCTTCAGCAGGCACTTGCCGGCCTCGATCGTATTTATGAAGTGCTGTCTTTGCAGTCCGATATGGAAATTATACCGGCGGAAAAAGATCTAAAAGCAGCATCTTTGGTTGAATTCAGAGATGTTAATTTTGGTTATCCGGACGGCAAAGTAGTTTTACATAATATTAATTTTGCCCTTGAGAAAGGTAAAACTTATGCGTTAGTAGGGCCGACCGGAGGCGGGAAGACCACCACGGCATCGCTTATGGCGCGTTTGTACGACCCGACGTCCGGAAAAATATTTTTGGAAGGAAGAGATCTCCGCTCCTTTGACCCCAAAGAACGCGCCAAAAAAATCGGTTTTATTTTGCAGGAACCATTTTTGTTTACCGGCACGGTCCGGGAAAATATTATTTATGGTAATGAACAATATCAAAAATATTCCGATGAAGAGCTCCAGGGAGTTATTGAAAAAGCCGGGCTATCTGGACTGCTCGCTAGATTTGAAAATAATCTTCAGACCAAAGTTGCGGCGAGCGGGGATTCGATAAGCCTTGGACAAAAACAACTGATCGCCTTTATGAGAGTGGCGCTCCGGAGTCCCGAGCTGGTAATTCTTGATGAAGCAACCGCGAATATTGATACTGTCACCGAACAGTTGCTTGAAGAAATACTTAAAAAACTTCCGCCCACTACTACTAAAGTCATTATCGCTCATCGTTTAAACACAATCAGTTCGGCCGATGCAATCTTCTTTGTAAATTCGGGAGAAATTACTATGGCCGGTTCGATGGAGCATGCGGTTGAGATGCTGTTAAAAGATAAAAGAGCCAGCTAAAACATGTTATTTTAGGATAAGCCGCTCGTATTCACCAATCGGGCGGTTTTTGTTATAATACAGCCACTTAAAGGTGTTAAAAATTCGATTTTATGAAGATTTCTGAACAAAAACTTCACGACCTTGCTACACTTGTACGTTATTATATTTTAAAATCGACCACCACCGCCGGTTCTGGCCATCCTTCGTCTAGTCTTTCCGCTACCGATCTCATGACGACGCTATTTTTTGGCGGGTTTTTTCATGCTCATTTAGATAATCCAAATCATTCAGCCAACGACCGACTAATTTTTTCTAAAGGCCATGCCGCACCGTTGCTTTATTCCTTATATACAGCGGCGCACCAAATAATGGAATCTGATTTAATTAAGCTCCGTGAGTTTGATAGCCTGCTTGAAGGCCACCCTACCATGCGCTTTCCGTTTACCGAAGCCGCGACCGGTTCGCTCGGCCAAGGCCTCGCTATAGGTTTTGGCATGGCGCTCAATGCAAAATATTTAGATAAAATGTCGTATCGTACTTTTGTTCTTCTTGGCGATAGTGAAATGGCCGAGGGTTCAAATTGGGAAACGATTCAGCTTGCCGCTCATTATAAATTAAATAATTTGATTGGAATTATTGATGTGAATGGTTTGGGTCAGCGGGGAGCGACGATGGCGGGCCACGACACGACTGCTTTTGCAAAAAAATTAAAAGCGTTTGGCTGGAACACGGTTGAAATTGACGGTCATAATTTGAAACAAATTAGCAAGGCTTATCGAAAAGCTTTGTTTGAAGAAAAAAAACCGACCATGATAATTGCAAGAACCGTAAAGGGCAAAGGAGTAAAATTTATTGAAAACAAAGAGGGGTGGCACGGTCGGGCTCTCTCAAAAGAAGAATGTGAAAAAGCCATCAAGGGACTCGGAAATATTTCGTTTGGTTTGCGCGGGGTGATATTTAAACCGCCGCAGGAAACGCCAAAGCTTTACGATGGAGATGTTTATATAAAACAAGATGAGCACGAACGGGGTGAAATGATTGCGACGCGCGAGGCCTATGGTCATGCTCTGGTCTCGAGTTTTGAAAAACATCAAAATATGGTGGTGCTTGATGCTGAAGTAAGCAATTCAACCTTCTCCTCGATTTTTAAAGAAGTATATCCAAAAAGATTTTTCGAAATGTTTATCGCTGAACAAAATATGGTCGGTGCCGCCCTCGGCTTGTCGCGTCGTGGCAAGATGCCGTTTGTTTCAACTTTTGCCGCTTTTTTTGCTCGGGCTGCCGACCAAATCCGCATGAGCCAGTATTCTAATTCTAATATTAAATTTGTCGGCTCACACGTGGGTGTTTCCATCGGTGAAGACGGCGCTTCGCAAATGGGTCTTGAAGACATTGCTTTGTTTCGTTCGCAAGTCGGCGGGGTAGTTTTATATCCGGCCGATGCGGTCGCGACTGCAAAATTGGTTGAAGAAGCAGCAAAGCATGTTGGCAATGTTTATATTAGGACAACGCGTGGAAAAACTCCGGTAATTTATGAAAAAAATGATCAGTTTTTAATTGGTGGCAGTCGTACAGTTAGACAAAGCGAACATGATGATGCTACTATTGTCGCGGCCGGAGTAACATTGTTTGAAGCGCTCAAAGCCCATGAACTTTTACTTGCGACCGGTATTACGGTGCGCGTGATAGATTTATACAGTGTTCAGCCGCTCGATGAAGAAGCGTTAAAAAAAGCCGCCAGTGAAACAAAACTAATTTTGACCGTAGAGGATCATTATGAAGTTGGCGGAATTGGTGAAGCGGTAAGTGCGGTGCTTAGTACGAGTGGTACGCCGGTCTATCGTCTTGCCGTTAAAAAAATTCCACGCAGCGGCAAGCCGGAGGAATTGCTCGCATATGAGGAAATTGACGCCGATGCGATTGTAAAAAAAATAAAACAATTTATTAAACAAAAAAGGGGTTTCTGAAGTTTTAAAAATGTTTTTAGAACAGGTAAAAAAATATTTGCCAAAGGTTTTAGATAAGGCGCCAAAAATTTTGCTTGGCGTTCTTCTTTTTGTCATGATTTGGTTTTACATGTCGAACTCGTTTGATACCGATGGTGGTTGGCATATGCGGTTTGGCCAGTCGGTTTTAGATGGCCAATTTCCATATCGCGATACTTTAACTTGGTCATACCATGGTTATGATTGGGTAAATATGTCGTGGGGAGGCGATATTTTATTCTGGGTAATGTATACAACACTCGGCTATCAGTCACAGGTCATTCTCATGACGATAGTGACATTCCTCGCATTTATTTTAATTACTGCTTTACCGAAAAAGGAAATAAATTGGGTAGGTATGGCGGTCGCAGTTTTTACATTATATTTACTCGATTATACTTTGATAAAACGGCTGTCTTTTTTTGCCCCATTATTTCTCGCAGGACTTATTTACTTGCTTGAAGGGAAAATAAAGAAAAATATTTATTGGGTTTTGCCAGCAGGTTTTTGGCTGTGGGCATTTTTACATGGAAGCTGGATTTTGGGATTCATCACGATAAATATTTATGTAATGGGCAATTTATTGCAAAATCTTTTGCATCGTTATAAACCGTTATTTTTACTCTCAAATTGGAATAAAACTGATTTTATCAGGGTCATTTTTGCTGAAATTTTGGCTTTTTTTGTTATCGCTATTAACCCTTACGGATTCCGTTTGTTTGCGGAAATTATGTCTGTTTTTACAAACCCCGGTCCGATTAAATATATTCTTGAATTTACACCAAGTTATAATTATCCGATTTATTTTGGTTCGGTAATTTGTTCAGTGGTGATTTTAATTTTAGCCTTAATTTTAGTTTTTAGAAAAAAGCTAACTTTTGCGCAAGGTCTGTTACTCATTGTTTTCTTTATTTCCGGTATTCGTTACAAAAGAAATATTTTTTATATTTTATTTATTGGCATTCCCGTCTTAACGGGAGTGGCGGTTTATATTTGGGGAGAGTTTGAAAAATCATTATTAAAAAATCTATTTGGGACAAAAAAATACCGAGTCGGGCAAATTTTTCTTACTGGTATTTGCTTAGTATCGATTTCGTTTATTTATTATTTTGGATCAAGAGTTAATATCAGCAACGATGTTTGGAATAATCGAAATTTAAATCGGCCAATTATTTTGCCGTTTACTGCCGCAAAGTTTTTACAAAATGAAGTTGGAAATGAACCGGTAAGGATTTTTAGTGAATTTAATTGGACCGGTTATTTTGAATGGCTGTCGCCGAAGGCTTATTATTTTTTAGATGGTCGAACTCTTCGGCATCCGGTTTTGCAAAAAATTAGCTTGATTGATAAATATTATGCGTATTATTATGATGAGGGAGGTTTGAAAGATTTGGAAAATGAACAGGTTAAATATATTTTACTCCGAAATATTAGTACGTCACCGCTTGCTAAACCAGATTTTTTGAATCAAATATTTTTTGGTATCACCTTGAACAAAGCGTATAATAATGATCCATCACAGTTGGAAAAGGATCTAAGAGATAATAAGGATTGGATATTAATTTATACTGATCGGATGGCAAATATTTGGAAAAGAAAATAATAATAAAAAAACCCGCCAACAAGGCGGGTTTTTTTAATTGATTTAGATAATCGTTACGCTCGCTACTCGATCGTTTTCTTCTTTGAAGCGCATTAGACGGACACCCTGTGTTGCCCGACCCGAAGTATTAATAGATTTGAAGGGAAGGCGAATTACCTGGCCTTTTTCCGACATCATCATTAGATCGTGATCGTTCGCAACCGCAGTATCAATGACTTTGGCGTAAATCAGTTTGCCGGTTTTGGCGGTGACTTCGGCAGTTTTAATACCGGATCCACCGCGGCCTTGGGTTTTATATTCCGAGAGCTCGGTACGTTTTCCAACGCCGTTCTCACCAACCGTGAGGAACGCCATAGATTTGGCACCGGCTGGTACGATATCCATGCCGATAACTACGTGATCACTCTTTAGCTTCATGCCACGAACGCCCGAAGCGGCTCTGCCCATTTCGCGGACATCTTTTTCTTTGAAGCGAATTGCTTGGCCACCGCTAGTTGCGATCATGATTTGATCGTCGCCGGTTGTTGGTTTAACCCATTCAAGATTGTCGTCAGTTTTTAGTTTTATTGCAATGAGGCCGCTTCTTCGAACATTTTTGAAATCTTCTAGTGCAGTTTTTTTGATGACACCTTTGCTAGTTACCATTACCAAGAATTTATCTTTTTCAAGATCACTCATGGCAAGGAGGGCGGTAATTTTTTCATTTGGTGCAAGCTGCAGGAAGTTTACGAGCGCCTGGCCCTTCGCGGTACGGCTGCCTTGGGGAATATCATAGGCCATGAGTTGGAAGACGCGGCCGCGATTGGTGAAGAACAAAATATTGTCGTGAGTGTTGGTCATGAGTAGTTGATCAACAGATTCATCTTCTTTGGTAGTCACGCCGATTACTCCCTTGCCACCGCGAGATTGCTGGCGGAAAGTATCTGGAGGAAGGCGTTTAATATAACCGTCGGTGGTGGTCATGACGATTGTTTGTTCGTTTGGAATGAGATCTTCCGTAGTAAATTCTTTAACACCATGAGAAATAATTACTGTGCGTCGTTCCTCACAGTATTTTTCTTTTATTTCTTTCGTTTCAGTTTTTACAATGCCAAGAATTTTAGCTTCCGAAGCAAGAATAGATTGTAATTCTTTAATTATTGCTTTCTTTTCTTTTAGTTCATCTTCAATTTTTTGTCTTTCTAGGTTAGCAAGCTGTTGAAGGCGCATTTCAAGAATTGCGGTAGCTTGCCGGTCGGAAAATTTAAATTTGCTAATGAGGTTTACTTTGGCCTCTTCTTTATCTTTAGAGGCGCGAATGGTTTTGATTACTAAATCAATTTTATCAAGCGCCATGCTTAAACCTTCGAGAATATGAGCGCGATCCTTATTTTTTTCAAGATCAAATTCAGTGCGTTTACGGATAACAACTTGGCGATGCTTAATAAATTCTTCAAGAATGCTCTTTAAGTTTAGAATGCGCGGTTGAATTCCATCAACCAAAGCAAGCATGTTGAAGTGAAAATTGGTCTGCAGTGAAGTGAGTTGGAAAAGCTGATTCAAAATCTTTTTTGGGTAACTGTCTTTTTTTAAATCAACCACAACGCGAACCCCATCTTTGTTAGATTCGTCGCGTAAGTCTCTAATGCCTTCAATTTTTTTCTCTTGAACTAGTTCGGCAATTTTTTCAATCATTTCCGCCTTGTTTACTTGGTAAGGAACTTCGCTGACAATGATTTGGAAAGCGCCGGTTTTGGTTTCGACAATTTCAGTTTTGGCGCGCATCACAATGCCGCCTTTGCCGGTGCCGTAAGCCGCGGCAATATCTTTCTTGTTATAAATAATACCACCGGTCGGAAAGTCCGGACCTTTAACAATTTCACATAGTTCTTCGATTGAAGTTTTTGGTTTTTCAATAAGAGCGATAATTGCGTCTACCAATTCAGCAAGGTTGTGTGGAGGGATACTTGTCGCCATACCGACCGCAATGCCCATCGTACCGTTGAGTAAAAGATTGGGCAAACGAGTTGGTAAAACGGTTGGTTCTTTGTGTGAGCCGTCATAAGTAGGAATAAAACTGACGGTATTTTTTTCAATATCCGCCAGAATTTCTTCGGCAATAGATCTTAGGCGCGCTTCGGTATAGCGCATCGCAGCGGCGCTGTCACCGTCCATTGAACCGAAGTTACCTTGGCCGTCTACCAATTGGTGACGCATGGAAAACTCTTGAGCCATGCGGACCATAGCTTCGTAAATGGAGGAGTCGCCATGTGGATGGTATTTGGCCATCACTTCACCGACTACGTGAGCCGATTTACGGAAGCGGGTATTGTGGCGTAAGCCCATATTGCCCATCGCATAAAGAATGCGGCGGTGAACAGGCTTAAGTCCGTCTCGGACATCTGGCAAAGCGCGCGAAACGATTACGCTCATGGCGTATTCAAGATAAGATTGGCGAACCTCTTCCACGATTGGTGTTGGGGTTAGTTTTCCAATATCTCCTTTTACATACGGCAACGGTAGTTTTTCTGGCATAATTATTTAGGGAGTAGAAGAGACGCCTGGGGTTGAAGTAGTGGTACTAGAACTGGCGGCGGCTCCAGCGAATAATTTTGATAAACCTTCTTTTATTTTATTAACTTGCGTGTTGGTTTCGAGATTTTTTTCATTTGAATCGTTAAAAGCTTTTTGCCAATTTGCTTTGGTGTCATCAACAAAACTTTTTTCTGAAGTGGCAGAAATTTTTACCAGTGAAAGCTGTGAATATATTGACCAAGACCACATCGCGCAAATAATAACGGCGACAGAAATCACTCCTAACCACATTAAACGATAAGCAGATTCGTTATAGCTGGCAAGATGGGAGAGGGAGGGTGGCCGAGGCGAAAGCTGTAATTCTTTTTCAATTTGGTCGGCATTTGGAGTGGTTTCGGAATTTTCATTTTTCAGAGAGCCTTCGTGAAAAACCAAACTCGGCATCGGATTTGTTTCGGCGGGTTTATTTTTTTTATTTTTTTTCGCCATAGCGTTAAACAAAATCGTGTCGAGAAATATTTAAACGTTTTTCTCAAGTACAATCAAACGGGTTTCATCTTGAGGTAGATCTTTTTTCTTGATAATAAGTTTTTTTTCAGTCGAAGCTGGCTTCATTCCGGATTCTTTAATAAAATCTCCAAGGGGTTTTACATCTTTATCAGTATCACATTGGTAGGCCATGGGAATAACAATTCTTGGTTCAAGTGCGGTGACAATACTGGCGGCATCTTCGGCATTTAAGTATTGTTTGTTGTCGCCAACTGGAATTATCAGAATGTCGATCGTGCCAATTTTTTCTAATTCGGAAATGTCCGGTTTTTTGTTTAGGCGACCGAGGTGAACTACCGAAATTTGTTCGGCGTTAATTTTGAAAATTAGGTTACCGTTTAAAGACGGAAAAGCGGTAATCATGACTTCCTTTTTTTCGCATTCACCAAGCGTGCTTAAAACAAATGGATTTTGCGAAAGAGTAATACTATCTTTTTCGCCGGAAGAAAGTAGGGCAATTGAAGGTGCAAGGGAGCGGGGGAATTCACCGGTTTCAGGGCGATAGGGGTCAATGATGGTAATAACATCTTCGTCGTTGAAGCGAGTCTGAAGCCGGATACAGGTTTGGCCAAGCCAAGAAATGTGCATATTTTTGACAAAAATCATGATAAAACTTGATATATTTTAGCATTTTTTTTGGTTTGTAGCAAGTGGAAAACCCAGATCAAAAATGATTCAAATGCCTTGACAAATTGGTCAAAAGCTGATATATTTAGGAGTTCTTTAACAATTTTCCCTGTCTTATTTTTGGCTTATTTTATTGATAAAAAGCTATAAACGAGGCAGGGAATTGAGAATAAGCTCAGTTTACCGTGCCTCTTAAGGGCACGCGAAATAAAAACTGAGCGTGCGGAGGACAGACAATGTTCGACGCTACCATCCAAACCACTGGCAGTGGAGCAAAGTTTCAGCAATTCAGTTGCGATGAAGAGAATTGCAAGAACAAGTCGGCCATTCCGGTCGGTTCAAAGTACTTCCCGAGAAATTGGGATATCGTTGGCGATAAGCACTATTGCAATTCGAGCCCGTGTCGACACCGGCGCGGTCTCGCCAATCGGACTGACAAGAAGGTCAGCAATGTCGAGAAGATCTCGAATCAGCTTGCAGTTGCGGGCGAGAAGCCTTTGGGTCATTTGGCCTATCAGTGTCTTCGATGTGACGACACGACCAACAATCCGAAGGATTGGCTCGAGGCTGATGGCAATTTGTATTGCTCCAAGATGGCTTGCCGCGATTACGCGCTAACCCATCCGAACTGGCGGATGTTCCGTCGTCCAGGAAGGGCGGCGTAATCTCCATGAAGAGTTTCATGGTCATGCTGTTTCTTCTGGTCGGTTGCGTTCCGGCCGAGATTACCACCTCTCAGGTGGTGACAGTCACACCAGTTACCGTGAGTCCAGCTTCGGCTGAACTCGAAGTTGGCGACAGCCAGCAATTTGTCTCAGCCGAGGCAGGTACCTGGTCAGTCATGGAGACCAATGGTGGAACCATTTCTTCGACCGGTCTTTACACAGCGCCGGCAAGTGATGGCACATACCATGTGCTGCGAACAACCAGCAATTCGCTGGTCGGCAGTGCGGCCGTAAAGGTGCGAAGGACAGTCATTTCTGTCAGCCCTTCTTCGGCGCAGGTTCTCGTCGGTGGCAACATTCAGTTCGTGGCTACTGTGACTGGTCCAACAGATACTTCTGTCAGTTGGTCTGTCACGGAAACCGGTGGCGGGACCATTTCCGCAACTGGTTTGTACTCTGCGCCGGCCAATGCTGGTAACTTTCATGTGATTGCGACCACGGTCGTAAAAAACAGAAAGTCAGCAACCGCCGCGGTTGCCGTCAATTCGCCGATTGTCGTTAATCCGGTGGTCAGCATCGCAGTTTCGCCGGCAACAGCCGCAATCAATTCGTGCCTCACGTATCAGTTTGGCACAATTATTAGCGGCACCAGTAACACCGGTGTCACCTGGTCCATTCAGGAGGGAGCAGCGGGCGGAACAATCTCCGCCACTGGTCTCTACACCGCTCCGGCAATCGCCGGCATTTACCACATAGTGGCGGTCAGCAAGGCCGATGTCACCAAGTCATCTGTCGCTGCCGTCACTGTGACGGACAAGGTTGTGAGCGTTTCGGTGTCTCCGAATACCGTGTCGCTTAGGCCCGGCGAGGTCCAACTGCTCACGGCAACTGTGATTACTTCTTGCGGCGCTCAGCCCGCGACTAGTCAGCTCATGTCAATGAGCGCAGATGGCAGGCTGGTCCCCATCAACCAGTAGTCAGTAGTTCTTTTCAACAGACCCGCGTGGTGCCTTTCGGCGCCCCGCGGGTCTTCTTTATACTATTGACATTAATCATTAAATATGGTATTTTTGGTTGTTATTATTTATTTCATTTTTTGCTTAAATGTATAACTTTTTAAGTTAAAAATGAAGCAGAGAATACTGCTCGCTCTTTTACAAAGTAGAAGTTATTTTTTTGATGATGACGATTCACATGTCGAAAAAGATTGACATATAACCCAAATAAGGAGAAATTGACAATGAAAAAATACATGTTGTCGCCGAATGTTCGCTTTATTGCAAATCCCGAATTCGAAACGTCTATGGCTTATCATACTTTGTACGGCAATCCTCGGATTGTCAATGATGAAGCCAGACAATTTTTGGATTTGTTTAAGTATCCAGTGACTCAGGAAGAAATTGCGAAAGCGTGTGACGAAAATCCGGAAGAAATTATTAAGGAGTTCGAGGAGATTTTATTTCTTGTTGAACCAGGTTTCGATGAGAAGATGTTTCTTAGATCTCAGAAGGCTCAACACTTGTCGCAAATCAAGCAGGGGCAGACAGTTGACCGTATGGGCCTTGCAATTAGCGACCTTTGTAATTTTGGGTGTTCCCATTGTCTTCATCGGCAGTCGTTCAATAGTGGAGGTATTGTACTTCAATCCAATTCGAACAATGAATTATCTCGCAATATGAGTTGGGAAACGGCAAAGCAATGCATTGACCAATACATATTGTTAATGCGAAAGAATGAGTGTTCGGATGGTAAAATTCATTTCGGAAATGCTGAACCCCTCATAAACTGGCCGGTCATAAAAAATGTGCTGGTCTATTGTAGTCAGATGAGTGGTTTAAAGTTTGAATTCGCAATCAATACAAATCTTTCTTTGATGACGCGCGAAATTGCTGAAACCCTTAAGGAGTATAGGGTGGTAATTGCGACCTCGCTAGATGGAACTGCCCAGGCTAATGATGTGATTCGCGTTACCAAGGGTGGAAAAGGCACATTCGCGCTTTTGCTCAAGAAGTTTGATCTCTTGGCTGAAATTGGTTATCCGCTGGATGGTTTCAGTATTACTGTGACCAAGAGAAATTTCGATTTTGTGGATGTAGATATCATCGATCTTGCCGCCGCAAGAGGCATGGTATCTCTTGCTTTTGACTACGACCTTATTAGCCTGATTGATGTGCCGATACCAACGAGAGTTGAAAAGCTGATGGTGCTGAAGAGATACGCAAATGATTTGGGGATTGATTTCTTCGGTACTTGGGATAGTGCATTTCGCAACCTAACATCAGTGAGCCTCCTCACAGGTAGTCATGCCTTTTGCGCCGCCGTCCAGGGAAAATCGGTTGAATTTAATGTTGATGGAAGTATAAAGGTTTGTGGCCATACATGTACATCTATTGGGCACGTGGATCGTTTTGATGAGATGTTCAACAGGTCCGGCGGATTGTTCAAAATTGTCCAGGAGCGTTTTCCTGGAGCAGATGCCTACTGTAAAGGTTGTGTTATTGAAGGTCCGTGCGGCGGTCAATGTCATGTGACAAGAGAAGTTGATGCACAATTGGTAGGGGATCAGCGGCAAAGTCTTTTTGCCGATATGTGTGATTTTTACCGCTCGGTCACGGATGCTCTTGCATTGGAATATCTTCGGTCAAACGGTGCTTCAACGGTTGTGAAGCGTCACACGTGCGGTGTGTGAAAGGGGGTGATTTAAATGAAGAAGATTGCTATCAAAAAGGTCGCAATCCGCAAGGTTACCCCGATGAAATCGGGCGTTGCCATGTCTGGAAAGCGGACCCGCTGCAAGTAGTTGCAGTTCGTGGGGTTAAGTACATATGTACTTAACCCCACTTCTTTTTTTCCATAGCATTTTTAGCTCGTTTATATTTTCATTTCGGTTATCGGAATTTACCGCCCAATAAAGGGCGTTAAGAAAAAATATGGCATTCACAAGTTGATATTTTTTTTGAAACTTTTTTTTGCTTTTAATAAGATTTGATTTTAAAATTTTTACGTTAAGCATATTTAGGAACTCTGCTTCAAAGGATTCATCGGTGTCTTGTTCTTGGTAAGCTTTAGCACACTCTTCATAATAAAAAAGGCGAAAAAGGTCGTAGTCAGGTACGCCGTATAAAGCCAACTCCCAATCTATAACGCCGGTTAAATTTTTGCCATCTGAGAGTAGATTATGAATAATAAGATCGCCGTGAACAAGTGTTATTTTTTCTTGGTTAGAAAAGAATTTTTGAACCTCGGGTTTTTTAATAACTAAAATTAATTCCTTCAAAATATCGTTCGTTTGTTTAATTTTTTTTATGCTTGCAACTTTTTGCTTGATATTGTTGGTGAGATAGCCTTTAAAATTATTATATTTTTTACCAGTATTGACCGAATAAACATAATTATAATTTTGAGTTTTTATATATTGCAAAAACTGAATAATTTGATTAATAATATTTAATTGATTTTTTTTCGGAAGTATCTTCCAGAGTAAATCTAACGTTTTACCAGGGAGTCTGTTTTCAAGCATTACAAATGATTTATTAATATAGCCAGACCACAAAACCCTTGGTATCAGAGGATGATTGAGTTGTTTTAATAATTTAACTTCTCTAGCTAAAATTTTTTGGTTATCGTCTCGAAATCTGATAACATATTTATTTGAAATATATACTTTATGATGCGTTCCGTTAGAAGCAATTTTAAAATTCTCCTTTTGAAGGATTGTGAGGCTTTTTTTCATTTTTTCAATTCGCAGTAAATAATTATCCATATTTATTGTCATTTTATCACATATTTAAGTATAAGTCATTATATATTATATTTAGAAGAAATTAAAAAAGTCATGAATTTTATAGCCGTCTTGACAAATTACTCATTATAATATACAATTGGCACCAGACATTTAGATTAATTAAGCCTTTCCGTTTTTAGAGAAAGGCACTCTGTCCGCTTTAAGCGGAGGGGATAAGCAAATTTTTTTTGTTTATGTCAGAAGAAAAAAAGGTTAAAGATGATGATTTTAAATCATTGATTCAGGCGTACGCCATGGACGTGCCGAAATTAAGTGATGTCATCAAAGGCAAAGTTATTTCGGTCGAACGCGGTGAAATTCATATCGATGTCGCCGGCATGACTATTGGTGTTGTTCGCGGTCAGGAACTTTTTGTTGAAAGCAGCGAATATTCAGGTTTAAAAGTTGGTGATGAAGTTGAAGCAACCGTTTTGGAATTAGAAAATGAAAACGGTGAAATGGAATTGTCATTCCGCATTGCTGGTTATCGCAAGGCTTGGGACAACATGAAGAAATGGATGAAAGACGGTTTGACCTTAAAAGCCAAAATTTTATCAGCTAACAAAGGCGGTTTGCTTCTACAGCTTGAAGCATTGAATGCTTTTATGCCTGTTTCTCAACTTAGCCCGGATAATTATCCGCGCGTAGCGGGTGGCGATAAAAATCGCATTCTCGACAAGCTAAAAGAAATGGTTGGTCGCGATCTCGAAGTAAAACTTATTGATGTTGATGAAAACGAAGAAAAAATTATCGCTTCCGAGCGCGCAGTTTGGGAAGATTCTCAAAAAGCAGTTCTTGAATCATACAAGGTAGGCGATATAGTTGATGGTGAAATTAGCGCTCTTACCTCATTTGGCGCCTTCATGAAATTTGGTCAGGGCCTTGAGGGTCTAATTCACATTTCGGAAATCGCTTGGCAGCGTATTGATCACCCAAAGGATGTTTTGAAAGTTGGTGATTCGGTAAAAGCTCAAATTATCCAGCTCGATCATTCCAAGATTTATCTCTCAATGAAACGCATTGTGGATGATCCGTGGAAGAGCGTAAAGGATAAATATAAAGTAGGAGATACCGTAAAAGGCAAGGTTTTGAAAGTTGAATCTTTCGGCCTGATGGTTGGACTTGATAAAGACATCCACGGTCTTGCTCACATTTCTGAACTTTCCGATCAACCAATTGCCAATTTGAATGAAAAATTCAAGCTTGGTCATGAATATGATTTTGAAGTTGTTTCACTCGAACCAGCTGAACACCGCCTCGGTCTTAAGCTCGCTGGTGTAAAAGGTAAAAAAGGACGTACCGTAGCAAGCGATGAAAAAAAGACGGAGAAAAAAGAAGAAAAGTCAGAAGAAAAAAAAGAAACTGAAGCGAAAGAAGAAAAACCAAAAAAAGTTCATAAAAAGAAGGCTGAATCCAAAGAATAGGTCTTTTAAAACCCTCCGTTCCTAACGGAGGGTTTTTTGTTATAAAGCCTTGATTTTATTTCGATTTTCGGGTAGTATAACTTAACTATATTTATTGATTATTTTACCCTATGAAAAGTTTTTTGAAGAATTTTATCGTGATTTTTTTAGTTCTTTTGCTCGTAGCGGCAACTCTTGGCATGATTAAAAGCGGTAGCAGCAGTGCCCCACAAGTAATTGGAGTAGGAAAATTAGTTGAAGAAATTAATGCCGGACAAGTAAAAAAAGTTGTCGTGAAGGGCGATACCTTGGAAGTAGAATTGAAAGATGCGAAAGCTCCGGCTCAGCAAGTTACCAAAGAGACA